>ENA-OQCS01000149-OQCS01000149.1-human-gut-metagenome-genome-assembly--contig:-NODE-149-length-35461-cov-2.649459_pt1 | contig 35461 bp, 51 predicted proteins | sample MGYA00242757_ERZ504575 | MGnify/ENA primary metagenome ERZ504575 (study PRJEB26092, sample SAMD00036297) | human gut metagenome | host: Homo sapiens | study: EMG produced TPA metagenomics assembly of... | reverse complement strand
CTTGGGCAATATTTTCTATGCTATTTCTCGCGATCGGAGGAGTGGTCTATGGCGCTGCGGCATTAATCTGGTTTGCGTTGACGATTCTCGCAAACTGGCTGATGTTTATGAAAGCGGGAGAGCCGGTTGGAAGTCTATAATTCCGGTATATAATACATATACGGCTTATAAGATCGCGTGGACTCCGAATATGTTTTGGATTTATTTCATATTTACAGTGTTGGAAAGTATATTTTCCAGTATTTCAGGCGGAGATTTCTGGTCGTTTTCGGGATTTCTGGGAGGTCTGTGCGGACTGATAACGATCGTTTTGTCTGTGTTTTATTGTGTGAATCTGGCGAAAAGCTTCGGAAAAGGACTTGGGTTTACGATCGGACTGATTTTCCTTGAGCGATTTTGTTATGATGATCGCTTTCGGATCAGCCCGATATCAGAAATATTAAAATGTCTTGTTTTTTATAAGTGAAAGGCGTGTTATGAAAAGAGGCTGTGAAATAACAGTCTCTATGGAAAAAGAGGACCTTTCGTTCAAAATGAACGAAAGGTCCTCTTTTTACTCCCTTTCCGAAGGGGATATATTGCCAAAGGAGAAGTTTATCAGAGGTATATCCATCAGAGTGTGGAAATGAAACGTTTAAAGGCTTTAATTCCTTCATCTGTGCATTTATATACACCTGCGTCTTCGAGTACTTTGCAAAATACTTTTCCGACTTCCTGTTCCAAAATCTGTTCGATATTTTCTTCTGTAACATTGTCGTACTCTGATAGAAAGGCATCTGTCCAGTCTGCGTGTTTTGCAATTTGATCATTGCTTCGGATGTCTTTTTTCTCTATGATATATTCTTTTAGAAGTTCCATCTCTCCTTTGAGTCTTGCAGGAAGAACGGCGAGACCCATTACTTCTATCAGACCGATGTTTTCTTTTTTGATATGGTGAAGTTCTTCGTGCGGATGATATACTCCGAGAGGATGTTCTTCTGTTGTAATGTTGTTGCGAAGCGTCAGATCAAGTTCATACATACCGTCTTTTTTTCTGGCGATCGGGGTGATCGTGTTGTGTAAAACCCCGTCTGTTTCTGCAAATATAAATGCTTCCTCGTCTGTATAAGTACGCCATTTTGAAAGAATATGATCTGCAAGGTCGATAATCTGTTCCGTATTTTCTCCTCTCAGACGGATAACAGAAAGGGGCCATTTGACGATTCCCGCTTCCACGTCTTCATATCCCGGCACAGTAAAGTTTTCGATGATCGGAGCTTTGGCCATGGCGAAAGTATAATTTCCGCCCTGGAAATGATCATGGCTTAAGATAGAGCCGCCGACGATCGGAAGGTCTGCGTTCGATCCAAGGAAGTAGTGTGGAAATAGTTTAATAAAATCAAACAGTTTGGCAAATGTATTTCTGTCTATCTTCATCGGAACATGTTCGCCGTTAAATACGATGCAGTGTTCGTTGTAATAAACGTAAGGAGAATACTGGAATCCCCAGCTGCGTCCCTGGATCGTGATCGGGATGATGCGGTGGTTCTCTCTTGCAGGATGGTTGGAACGTCCGGCATAGCCTTCGTTTTCCATGCAGAGCTGACATTTTGGATAGGAAGCGGATTTCGCTTTTCCTGCAGCGGCAATCGCTTTCGGATCTTTTTCCGGTTTGGAAAGATTGATCGTAATGTCAAGTGTGCCGTATTTGGTTTCGACTGTCCATTTTCGATCTTTTTTGATGCGGTAGCGGCGGATATAGTCACTGTCCTGACTTAATTTATAATAGTAAGAGGTGGCTTCCTCAGGAGAAATGTTATATTTTTCCTGAAATTCTTTTTGGATCTGTGAAGGACGCGGCATCAGACAGTTCATGATTTTTGTGTCAAAAAGATCACGGTATGTAATGCTGTCTTCTATAATTCCCCGTTTTACGGCCTCGTCAAGAAGATCTTTGAGAATTTCCTCAAGATCACGGTTGTCGGAAGTACATTCGATGTCTTCGTAGTTGTCTTCATGAAAGAGTTCAAGAAGAAGATTTGTTGTGTAAACACGTTCGCATTCGGGAGTAAGACCGGTATCTATCCCATATTGCACTAATTTTTTGATTGATTCATAAAGCATGATCGGACTCCTTTTTTCTGTTTTTTGTTAATTAATTTGTGGAAAGTTTTTTATTTTTCTCGAAATTTTCTGTCTATAGTATAGGATGAAAGCAGTGAAAAGGTCTATAAAAAATCCGTGCGAATCCATGTAAAAATGTTGCATTTATAATAAGGGAAAGTTTATAATGGATATAGTTTGATGATCGGGATATGAAACGAAGGATCAAGAAAGGGGATTCTATGGAAGCATCATATAAACATTCGTATAAAACAGGGGAAAATCTGCTGAATTCTTTGTCCGTATATAATGTCGGATATCAGAAATGTGATCCCGAATATCAGTGGGGGCCCGGAGTGAGAGATCACTATTGTATTCATCACATTTTGTCGGGGAGCGGATGTTATTGTACGGGAACTGTGTCAAAGCATTTGGAAGAAGGAGATACGTTTATTCTCTATCCGGGAGTAGAGCTTAGGTATCAGGCAGATGCGGATAAGCCGTGGGAATATGCATGGGCAGGTTTATGGGCGCGGATGCGGCGTCTCTTATCAGAAATACAGAATTTAGCAGGGAGACTCCGTATATTTTAAAAGGGAGGATTCCGACAGAAAAGATACGTGACGGACTGGAACGGATTTATAATGCGAAAGGAAATACATATGAGGCCGCTGTCGCTATGACAGGGGAGATGTACAGTCTGCTGGCAGTGTTTATGCATTACGCAGAGCATGAAGAGAAAGAAAAGGCGATACAGCTGACTTACGCAGAGAAGGCGGAGAGTTATATAGAAACAAATTATTCATATCCTATTACGGTAGAAGAGATTGCTTCCTATGTCGGGATAAGCAGAAGCCATTTGTTTCGTTCTTTTCAAAATTATATGAACAGATCGCCGAAAGAATATTTGACGGAATACAGGATCAAGCAGGCGTGTCGACTTCTGCGAGAGACAGATCTTTCGGTCTCGGCGATTGCTTATTCGGTCGGTTTTGAAAATAATCTTTATTTTTCAAAAGCTTTTCGTAAGCAGAAAGGGGAAAGTCCGTCAGAGTACAGAAAGAGCCGTGTAAGAAAAATATGACGGTATATCTTGCAAAACGGAACGCTTTGCATCTATAAGAGAAGAAGAACATATACTGGAAAGTGAAAGAAATCAAAGGCAGAGATGCAATGGAGCGAAACAGAAAAATATGGATGCAGATCTTGGTGTTGGCAGCAGTGCTGCGCTTTTTCCATTTGATTTTCAAACGGCTGTTTCAACGGCGTCAGAAGATGTTGCGGCGGAATGTGCAGGGGGAGAAGAGCAGAAACCGAAGATTGCGCTTACGTTTGATGACGGGCCGAATATAAGTATACTCCGATGCTTTTGGACGGTTTAAAAGAACGGGGGATCAAAGCAACATTTTTTCTGATCGGAGCAAACACAGAACAAGAAGAAAGCAAAAAAATCGTAAAAAGAATGTATGAAGAAGGTCATTTGATCGGAAATCATACATATCGTCATGTCGATCTGTCGAAAATCAGCGGCAGAGAGGCTGAAAAAGAGATTAAAACTACAGATGAGGCGATTAAAAAGATCACAGGACATGAGACGGAATTTATCCGTCCGCCGTTTGGGGCAATGCCGGAAGGAGAAGAAGATCCCGATAAAATATATGTGAAATGGACGGTTGACTCTCTTGATTGGGTTACAAAAGACACGGAAAAAATTGTCGAGAAAGTAACGGCGGATACAAAAGAAGGAGATGTAATCCTTATGCATGACTGTTACGGAGAGTCGGTGGAGGCCGCATTACAGATTGTTGATATTATGGAGAAACAAGGATATGAGTTTGTGACAGCAGACGAATTGATTATTAATTGATAGTTTGAAAGAACAGGATAGGAGAACGGATGATAAACGAATATTCAAGAACAGAACTTTTAATTGGCAGTGAAAATATGGAAAAATTAAAAAAAGCATCTGTTGCCGTGTTTGGTGTAGGAGGCGTCGGATCTCACTGTATCGAAGCATTGGCAAGGTGCGGTATCGGGAGATTGATATTGATCGACAATGACGATGTATCGCTTACAAATATTAACCGGCAGTCGATTGCTTATCATAGTACGATCGGAAGAATGAAAACGGATGTGATGAGAGAGAGAATCAAAGACATCGATCCGAATATCAAAGTGGAAACATACGAGACTTTTGTTCTGCCGGACAATGCAAAAGAACTTCTGGAACAGATCGGAACTATTCATTATATAATAGATGCGATCGATACGGTCAGTGCGAAAATTGTCCTTGCGGAACTTGCCGGGGAACGGAATATTCCGATTATAAGCAGCATGGGTACAGGAAATAAGCTTCATGCAGAAATGTTTGAGATTACAGATCTGTCAAAAACAAGTGTATGTCCTCTTTGTAAAGTGATGAGAAAGGAACTTAGAAACCGAGGCATCACACATTTGAAAGTGTTGTATTCAAAGGAAAAGCCGATCAGCGCAGAGGGGCGTACGACAGAAGAAGAGAAGGGAATGCGAAGAACCATTCCGGGAAGTGTTTCGTTTGTTCCGCCTGTTGCGGGCTTGCTGATCGCAGGAGAAGTAATCCGCAGTTTGATACAGGCAGAGTAGATTTACAGAGAAAACAAGAAGAGTGACGAAAGGAAGAACCAGATGGATTTATTTGATTATATGAGGGAGACAAAGAAGGAAAAAGAATCGCCGCTGGCATCCAGAATGCGCCCTAAGACTTTGGATGAAGTGGTCGGCCAACAGCATATTATAGGAAAGGATAAATTGTTATATCGGGCGATCAAGGCGGATAAGCTTAGTTCCGTTATTTTTTACGGTCCTCCGGGAACAGGTAAAACAACTCTTGCAAAAGTGATCGCAAATACGACAAGTGCAGAATTTAAGCAGATCAATGCGACTGTTGCGGGGAAAAAGGATATGGAGGAAGTCGTAAAAGAAGCGAAAGATATGCAGGGAATGTACGGGAAACGGACGATTCTTTTATCGATGAGATTCATAGGTTTAATAAAGGCCAGCAAGATTATCTCCTTCCGTTTGTGGAGGACGGAACAGTGATATTGATCGGGGCTACAACAGAAAATCCATATTTTGAGGTAAACGGAGCTTTGCTTTCCCGTTCTGCCGTGTTTGAATTGAAACCGCTTGAGAAAGAAGATATTAAAATATTGCTTAGACGTGCGGTGGAAGATGAAGAAAAAGGTCTCGGAAGTTTTGGCGCAAGATAGAAGAAGAAGCGCTTGAATTTTTAGCGGATATGTCGGGAGGAGATGCCAGAAGCGCGTTGAATGCGATTGAACTGGGCGTTTTAACGACAGAACGGTCAGAAGACGGGATTATTCATATTACTCTTGAAACAGCTTCGGAATGTATACAGAAAAGAGTGGTAAACTATGATAAAAAAGGGGATAATCATTACGATATTATTTCGGCGTTTATCAAAAGTATGCGTGGATCAGATCCGGATGCGGCAGTGTTTTATTTGGCAAAAATGCTGTATGCGGGAGAAGATGTCAAGTTTATTGCCCGCCGCATTATGATATGCGCAGCGGAAGATGTGGGAAATGCAGATCCGATGGCTCTGACGGTTGCCGTTTCGGCGGCACAGGCGGTAGAGCGGATCGGCATGCCGGAGTCTCAGATTATTTTATCTCAGGCAGTGACGTATGTAGCATGTGCGCCTAAAAGTAACTCTGCGGTCAATGCGATTTTTGCGGCAAATGAAGCGGTGAGGAACTATCAGACAAGCGTGCCGGCACATCTTAGAGACGCGCATTATAAAGGGGCAAAAAACTCGGTCATGGCACAGATTATAAGTACGCTCATGATTATCCGGATCATTATGTGAAACAGCAGTACCTTCCTGATGAAATAAAAAATGCCCGATTCTATGAACCGGGCATACTCGGATACGAAAAAACGATAACGGAATACTTACAGAAGATTCGTAAGGAGTAATGTGTAGATTTCCTGACTTTTAAATTCCAGTGATTTGTGATGGCTTTAGCCTCTTTTTCAGTCGGAACAGTTAATTTTAAGTCGATCAGGCTGAAACCGTTTTCTACAATCTGACATCTTGTTTCGTATTCCTGATTTGTGTTTAGATAGTAGTCGGCTTTTACAGATACTTCTTCTTTTAAGTCATATTGTTTTTCGGTCAGAAAATCGTCGATATCCTTGCGTATGGCGGATGAAATTTTATTGCTGAAATAATGGATCGTTTCCGCACCGCTCTCTGTGAGATGATAGAGAGTCCGATTGTGGGTTGTCTCGGTGCGGATCAGCTCGGACTGCGTCAGTTCGGAGATTGCCTCCTGCAATTTAAAATAAGTTGTGTACCCTTTATCCAGTACGAATTCCGATATCTGGGAAGTGGTGAGCGGAAAATCAACTTTGTTCAGCATATAGAGTATGATTAGTTTATACAGTGTAAATGTTTCAGACATGATAATCCTTTCCCTGCCAAATGTCTTGTTGCTTTAAATATTGATGAAACCGATTTAAGACGGTTCGTTTTGCGCTTGTCCATAACGGCGCGATAAGAAGTTCTTTAGGTCCGTCTCCTGTCAGTCTGTGAACAATGATATCAGGGCGCAGTTTTGCGATACATGACCCGAGCAGTTCGATATATTCTTCCATATCAGGTACGTGAAAATGTGTTTTTTCGTAAACGGCTGCGAGATCTGTTCCTTTCAATATATGAAGAAGCTGCAGTTTAATCCCCTGAATATCAAGTTTGTTCAAATGATCGATCGTATGGAACATCATTTCTTTCGTTTCGTACGGAAGAAAGAGGATGACGTGAACGATGACAGTGATTCCAAGCATACGAAGCCGGTGCACCGCATGATCAAATACATCCGTCGGATATCCGCGCCGGATGAAACGTGCCGTTTCGGAATTGACCGTCTGAAGTCCCAACTCTACCCAGACAGGTTTGATCCGGTTTAATCTGCCAAGCAGCTCAAGTACGGCAGGAGGCAGACAATCGGGTCTGGTGGCGATTGAGAGAGCGCAGACATCGGGATCGTTTATTGCTTCGGTAAATATTTTTTCAAGATGATCTACAGGAGCGTAAGTGTTTGTAAACGCTTGAAAATAAGCGATAAATTTGCGTACGGGGCGCTTTTTTCTGATTGCGTCTTTGCCTTCCCTTAGTTGTTCGGTAATAGAAAGCGAAGCGTTTCCCGCAAAGTCACCGGATCCCATCGCACTGCAGAAAATACATCCGCCGGTTCCGATATGTCCGTCTCTGTTCGGACATGTCATCCCTCCGTTTAAAGTGACCTTATATACTTTTTCTCCGAACAGTTTCTTAAGATAGAGATTCAGGGAACGATAACGTTCCCCATCTGGCTGAAACTGTGAAAAAACAGGCGCCATTAAATCAATTCCTTTATTGCGCGGCTGACTGTTTCCGCAACACATGGGTCAAATGCCTGAGGTAAAATATTATCTTCGGAAAGTTCTTCATCCGGGACAAGTCCGGCGATCGCTTTTGCAGCGGCGAGTTTCATTTCTTCTGTGATCTGAGAAGCACGGCCTTCTAAAGCGCCTTTAAAGATACCCGGAAAAGCTACTACGTTATTTACCTGATTCGGAAAATCCGAACGTCCCGTTCCGACGACTTTCGCACCTGCGGCTTTGGCAAGATCAGGCATGATCTCGGGAACAGGATTCGCCATAGCGAACAAAATGGCATCTTTATTCATAGAAGCAACCATGTCTTTTGTGACGATGCCGGGAGCGGAAACACCGACAAAAATATCTGCGCCTTTTAAAGCGTCGGCCAAAGTTCCCGAAGCATTTTTTAAATTAGTCACTTTTGCCATTTCCTTTTGCATCCAGTTTAAGTTCTCTGAATCTTTTGAGATGATTCCGTTAATATCGCACATTGTAATGTCTTTGAAACCGTAATTTAAAAGAAGTTTCGTAATCGCAACTCCGGCGCTGCCGGCTCCGTTTACGACAACGCGGCATGTCTCCTTCTCTTTTTTGGTTACTTTCAGGGCGTTGATGATTCCGGCAAGTACGACGATAGCGGTTCCGTGCTGATCGTCATGGAAAACAGGAATATCAAGCAGTTCTTTTAAACGTGTTTCGATTTCAAAACAGCGGGGAGCCGAGATGTCTTCCAGATTGATTCCTCCGAATGCCGGAGCAATATTTACGACAGTACGGATGATCTCCTCTGTATCTTGGGTATCAAGACAGATCGGTACTGCATTGACACCGCCGAATTCTTTGAAAAGTACGGCCTTTCCTTCCATAACAGGCATTGCGGCAAGAGCGCCGATGTTTCCGAGGCCAAGTACGGCGCTTCCGTCGGAAACGACTGCTACAGTGTTGGATTTGATTGTATATTTGTATGCGGCTTCCGGATCTTTTGCGATAACTTTACACGGTTCCGCTACTCCCGGAGTGTAAGCGATCGCAAGATCCTCGCGGGAATTGACGTGGGCTTTTGCTGTTGTTTCCAGTTTCCCGTTCCATTGTTCATGCATCTGAAGTGCTTTTTCGCTATTTGACATTTTGATTACCTCGCTTGTAATTATCGTTTTGCACATATGCTATTATCATAGCACTTCTCCCCCCGTCTTGACAAGGGCATGAACGAAATGTATAATAAGTACACATGTTTAGTGAATTCATCAATTTTATGTCAATTCAGACAGTGATTCCCGGAGCATTTAGAAAAAATTGAAGAAACCGATTTGTTTATATTTCTTATATTTCATGAAAGGGTTGGATTATGACAAGAGAAAAATATGAATCTCTCCCGCTGGCAACATTAAAAGAGTTGGCAAAAGCGAGAAAAATGAAAGGCGTTTCTACATTAAAAAAAGCAGATTTGATCGAAGCGATGATCTCTCTTGACGAGCAGGAAGATCAGGAGAAGCTTTCGGAACAAAAAAGAAGTTCGCAGGAGCATTTGAAAGAAATGCAAAATCAAAATAGAGAGGAAAAAGCAGCTTCTGAATTGAAAGAAAATAAGGAACATAGAGAGGCGAAGGATAAGAAGCCGGAGACAGATATGGAACAGCTTGACAGCGGATGCTCGGTAAGCGGAATATTAGAGGTCATGCCCGACGGTTTTGGATTTATCAGAAGTGACAACTATCTTCCGGGAGAAAATGACGTATATGTCTCACCTGCACAGATCCGCCGGTTCGGACTTAAAACAGGAGATATATTGTCTGGAAATACAAGGATTAAAACGCAGAGTGAAAAATTCAGCGCCCTTCTTTATGTAACTACAGTCAACGGATATCACCCGGCGGAAGCTGCGAAAAGACCGAACTTTGAAGAGTTGACGCCGATATTTCCAAAAGACAGAATCCGTCTGGAACAGCCGGGAAGCAGTACGGCGATGCGGATTATGGATTTGATTTCGCCGATCGGAAAAGGTCAGAGAGGATGATCGTTTCTCCGCCGAAAGCGGGAAAAACAACTCTTTTAAAAGAAGTTGCGCTTTCGGTACAGAAAACAGAACCGGACATGCACCTTCTTATATTACTGATCGATGAACGGCCGGAGGAAGTAACTGATATTAAAGAAGCGATCGAAGGACCGAATGTAGAGGTAATATATTCTACGTTTGACGAACTTCCGGAACATCATAAAAGGGTATCGGAGATGTTGATCGCAAGGGCAAAGCGTCTCGTAGAACATGGCCGGGATGTAATGATCCTTTTAGATAGTATTACAAGATTATCACGGGCATATAACCTGACCGTTCCGCCATCGGGACGAACATTGTCGGGAGGTCTTGATCCGGCAGCTCTTTACAGTCCGAAGCGCTTTTTCGGAGCAGCCCGAAATGCGGGAAGGCGGAAGTCTTACTATTCTGGCCACTGCTCTCGTAGAAACGGGAAGTAAGATGGACGATGTCGTATACGAAGAGTTCAAAGGAACAGGAAATATGGAACTTATGCTTGATCGAAAACTTCAGGAGAAAAGAGTGTTTCCGGCAATCGATATTCCGCGTTCCGGAACGAGAAGAGAAGATCTTCTTCTTAATAAAGAGGAACAAGAAGCAAGTTACATTATCCGGAAGGCGTTAAACGGAATGAAAGCGGAAGAAGCCGCAGACAATCTGATCAATATGTTTTCGAGGACAAAATCAAATGCAGAATTAGTGCAGCAGGTTATTCGTCAGAAGTTTATCTAAAAAATAGTTGCAAAAGGAAATAACTTGTGATACAATGAGGAAGCTGTTTAGAGATTATAATAACTATTTTGAAATAGAGAGGTGAAAATCATGCGCGAAGGAATCCATCCAGAATATCATCAGGCAACTGTGACTTGCAACTGTGGAAACACATTTGTAACAGGTTCTACAAAAGAGAACATCCACGTTGAAATCTGCTCCAAATGCCATCCGTTCTATACAGGACAGCAGAAAGCAGCACAGGCACGCGGCCGTGTTGATAAGTTTAATAAAAAATACGGTATTAAATAAGAAGCGAATGAAGCAGGCTGAGGTGGGATCATCTCAGCCTCTTTTCTTTACTGAGAATACGTTAGTTTTCAGTAATTAAAAATCTGTACAGGTCAGACTGAGAAAGCAATTCTCTTAGTTAAGATTCCGGCAGACAGTAAAGGAGAAAGCAGGGAAATTATGCGATCATCGAATATTGGCGGACAGGCAGTGCTGGAAGGCATTATGATGAGAAACGGCGGAAAGTATTCTGTGGCAGTACGAAAGCCGGATGGAGAGATAGAATCAGAAGTGTGGGATTATCATAGTGTGATTCCGTGGAAGTTCTTCTGAAAATTCCTTTTATAAGAGGAATATTTAATTTTGTGGATTCTCTTGTTCTTGGAATGAAGACGTTGATGTATTCTGCTTCGTTTTTTGAGGAAGAAGAGGAAGGCGAACTTTTGACGAAAGAAGAGGCGCAAAAGAGAGAAAAGAAAGAGAAGATCATTATGAACATTACGGTAGTCATTTCGTTGCTGGCGGCTGCGGCATTGTTTATGATACTGCCTATGTGCTGAGCGGACTTTTGAAACGGGTGACGTCATCCCGTGTTGCGGTGACTGTTTTTGAAGGTGTGATCCGTGTTGCGATCTTTTTGATTTATATTTTTCTTATTTCAAGGACAAAAGATATAAAAAGAACCTTTATGTATCACGGGGCAGAACATAAGTGTATTAACTGTATCGAACACGGATTAGAACTGAATGTGGAAAATGTGAGGAAAAGTTCAAAACAGCACAAACGATGCGGAACAAGTTTTCTCTTTTTTGTGATGATCGTAAGTGTGATATTTTGCTTTTTTATTACGGCGCAGTCACAGGTGATGCGCATTGTTATCAGGTTGGCGCTTCTTCCTCTTATTGCAGGTGTTTCTTATGAAATCATCAAATTGGCAGGCAACAGTGACAATCCGGTTGTGAATCTTTTGAGTAAGCCGGGAATGTGGGTTCAAAATATGACGACGAAAGAACCGGATGACAGTATGATCGAAGTGGCGATCTGTGCGGTAGAGAAAGTGTTTGACTGGCGGGAGTGGCAGGAGAAGAACAATGAATTATAAAGAAGCGTATGCATGGGGCGTCGAATTGTTAGAAAAGGCATGCGTCGAAGAGTCAAAGATCGATGCATGGTATTTATTAGAATATGTGACAAAGATCAGCAGGGCAGTATTTTATGCATACCCGGAAAAAGAATTGACTGAAGAAGAAAAAATACAGTATGAAGAGTGTATCAAAAGGCGGGCAGAGAGGATTCCGCTCCAACATATTACCGGGGTACAGGAATTTATGGGACTTCCGTTTCTGGTAAACGAACATGTACTTATTCCCCGTCAGGATACAGAAGTTCTTGTAGAACAGGCTTTGTGTCTGCTTGAAAAAGAAAAGAAACATAAGGAAATAGTCCGGATTCTTGATCTTTGTACCGGATCAGGCTGCATTCTTTTGAGTATGCTGCATTATGTAAGAAGGAAACGAAAAATAGATATTTACGGCGTCGGCTCGGATATTTCAAAAGAAGCGCTGGCTGTTGCGGTTGAAAATGCGAAAAAGCTCGGTATAGAAGCGAAGTTTGTGCAAGGAGATCTGTTTGAAAACGTAGAAGGAAGTTTTGATATGATTCTTTCAAACCCGCCTTACATACGGACATCTGAAATAGAGCGGCTCCAAGAGGAAGTCAGATTTCACGATCCTATCAAGGCATTGGACGGAAAAGAGGACGGTCTTTATTTTTATCGGATCATCGTGAAAGAAAGCAGACAGTATTTAAAGCGCGGCGGATGGCTTATATTTGAGATCGGAAGCGATCAGGCGGAAGCGGTAAAAACGCTGCTTCAAGAGGCTGGGTATGAAAATATTGAAGTGAAAAAAGATCTTGCAGGACTTGACCGCGTCGTATATGGCATGTATAGTTGAAAATAAGTTTGCCGCAAGCCCATTAGCTTTAGACAGTGGGTAGTTTTACAAAGTGTATAGAAAATATACAGGACAGTATACAGATAAGGTGTACAGGAAAGGATAAGAGAAATGTTTGACAGATTAGAAGATTTGTTAATTCGATATGAAGAAGTTATGGGAGAGTTACAGGAGCCGGGTGTGGCGGACGATCCTGTAAGGTTTAGAAAACTGATGAAAGAGCAAAGTGATCTTGCGCCGATCGTAGAGGCTTACAATGAGTACAAGCAGTGCAGGCAGAACATCGAAGACAGTCTGGCGATGCTTGAGGAAGAGTCTGACGAAGAGATGAGAGAACTTGCGAAAGAAGAGTTGAGCGATTCGAGAAAACGTGTAGAAGAATTGGAACAGGAGCTGAAGATCCTTCTGCTCCCGAAAGATCCGAATGATGATAAGAACGTTATCGTTGAGATCCGGGCAGGCGCAGGCGGTGATGAAGCGGCGCTTTTTGCGGCTGAGATCTACCGTATGTATGTTCATTATGCGGACAGCCGAAGATGGAAGACAGAGATGATCTCTTTGAACGAAAACGGAATCGGAGGATTCAAAGAGTGCGTATTCATGATAACAGGTCAGGGAGCTTATTCCAGATTGAAATATGAAAGCGGAGTTCACAGGGTTCAGCGCGTTCCGGAAACAGAGAGCGGCGGGCGTATCCATACATCTACGATTACCGTTGCAATCATGCCGGAGGCAGAAGAAGTTGACGTAGTGATCGATGAGAAAGATATTCGTATCGACGTTATGCGTGCGTCGGGAAACGGAGGACAGTGTGTCAATACAACCGATTCCGCAGTCCGTCTTACTCATTATCCCACGGGAATTGTAATTTACAGCCAGACGGAGAAGTCTCAGCTTCAAAATAAAGAAAAAGCATTCCGTCTGCTTCGTTCAAAACTCTACGATCTGGAATTGGAAAAACAACAGGCTTCAGAAGCGGAGGCTAGAAGAAGTCAGATCGGTACGGGAGACCGTTCCGAAAAGATCAGAACATATAATTTCCCGCAGGACGTGTTACAGATCACAGGATCAAGCTGACTCTTCATAAGTTAGATACAATACTGAACGGAGATTTGGATGAAATTATCGACAGTCTGATAGCAGCAGATCAAACAGCGAAGCTTGCAAAATGGAGGGATAAGATTTATGACAGAACCTACGTTTAAACGGCCGGAACTGGAAGATAAAGAAATTATTTCCTCTTATTTTGAAAAAGCTCAAAGCAGAAGCTGTGAAAGAACATTTGTGAATGTATATCTATGGTCAAGACATTACAAAGTACAGTATGCAATCATCGAAGATACACTTGTTTTTAGAGACAGCGGGAAAAATCTTTCGTTTACTTATCCGGCGGGAGAACCGGAGAATGTTAAGAAAAGCGCTTGAATTTCTTATGGAATATTGCAAAGAGAAAGACGTTCCTTTTATATTGTATAATGTAACGCCGCATATGTTTGCACAGCTTGACAAGTGGTATCCGAAAAAGTTTTTTATCGAGTATAACCGAGATCTGGCAGATTATGTGTATGAGACGGAGAAACTTGCTTCTCTGGCAGGAAAAAAGCTTCATGGGAAGCGGAATCATATCAATAAATTCAAGGCTCTTTATCCGGATTGGAGCTATGAGCCGTTAAATGACGATAATGTGGAAGACTGCTTCCAGATGGCTCTAAAATGGAGAAATAAAAACGGATGTGAAGATGATCCGGAAAAAAATGCAGAGATGTGCGTGACGCTGAATTCTTTGCGCTTATATAAAGAGTTGGGATTAAAAGGCGGCGTTTTAAAAGCAGACGGAAAGATCGTAGCCTTTACAGTCGGAGAACCGGTCAGCGACGACACATTTGTCGTGCATATTGAAAAAGCGTTTGCGGAAGTAGACGGGGCGTATCCGATGATCAATCAGCAGTTTGTACAGCATGAATGTATGGAGTATGAATATGTGAATCGTGAGGAGACACCGGAGCCGAGGGACTTCGCAAGGCGAAACTTCTTATAGACCGGCTTTTCTTGAGGAAAAAGGAATTGTAAAAGAAATGGAGTGACAGCTATGATATCAAAAAAAATGGAAAATATGGTGGCAAACAGTTCTGCGATCCGAGCGATGTTCGAGGAGGGAAACCGTCTCGCAAAGATTTACGGTGCGGAAAACGTATTTGATTTCAGTCTCGGCAATCCGAACGTTCCGGCGCCGGAAGAGGTGAAAAATGCGATCATCGAACTTCTGAATGAGGAAGATCCGATCGCGCTTCACGGTTATACAAACAGTAACGCAGGTTATGCGGATGTGCGCGAAGCGTGGCGCAGTCTTTGAACGAACGGTTCGGCACAGAATTTGAAGGAAAAAATATCGTCATGACTGTCGGAGCGGCAGGAGGATTAAATGTTATTTTAAAATCTTGCTGAATCCGGCAGATGAAGTGATCGTATTTGCACCGTATTTCGGAGAATACAGAAGTTATGTCAGCAATTATGACGGTGTGCTTGTCGAAGTGTCACCTGATACAGAGACATTTCAGCCGAAACTTGCAGAGTTTGAAGAAAAGATCACGGCAAAGACGAAAGCGGTGATCGTCAATACGCCGAATAATCCGACAGGAGTTGTATATTCGGAAGAGACGATTGAAAAAATGGCGGAAATTTTAGAGAAGAAACAGAAAGAATTCGGAACGGATATTTATCTTATTTCGGACGAGCCGTATAGAGAGCTGGCATATGACGGAGTGGAAGTTCCTTATCTGACGAAGTATTATGCGAATACGATCGTTGGATATTCTTACAGTAAATCGCTTTCTCTTCCGGGAGAACGAATCGGTTATCTTGTGATCCCAAGTGAAGCTTCAGACAGCGAAGATTTGATTTCGGCAGCAAGTGTAGCGACGCGTATTCTTGGATTTGTCAATGCCCCGACACTTCAGCAGAAAGTAGTAAAGGCATGTTTGAATGCGAAAACAGATATTTCTTATTATGACAGAAACAGAGAGGCGCTTTATAACGGGTTAAAAGAGCTCGGATTTGAATGTGTCAGACCGGAAGGCGCATTTTATCTCTTTGTCAAATCTCCGGTTGAAGATGAAAAGGCGTTTTGCGCAGCGGCAAAGAAATATAACATATTGATCGTTCCGGGAAGTTCGTTCGGATGTCCGGGATATGTGCGTATCGCATATTGTGTGGCTTACGAGACAATCGTAAATTCATTGCCGAAATTTAAAGAACTTGCCGGAGAATATAAATAGTAAGAATGTAAAAAGCCATGTGCGGGAGAAGAGACAATGACGGTCAGAAAAGAACTTTTAAATAATATACGTATAGTGGATCCGTATGTTCCGGGAGAACAGCCGCGGCAAAAGGTAGTGAAACTGAATACAAATGAGAACCCATACCCCCCGCGCCCGAAGTGAAAGCGGTTTTTGATGAACTGAAAGAGGATGAATTTCGTCTTTATCCGGATCCGACCTCAGGGAAGCTTATAAAAGCGCTCGCGGATCAATTAAAAGTAGGAGAAGATCAGATTTTTGTGGGAGTCGGATCAGACGATGTGCTTTCGCTTTGCTTCCTTACGTTTTTTAATTCGGAAAAACCGATATTATTTCCTGATATTACATATTCTTTTTATCAGGTATGGGCAAATTTGTACAGGATTCCGTATGTCTGCCCGAAATTAGATGGAAAGTTTAGAATTGTAAAAGAAGATTATTACAAAGTAAACGGAGGAATCATTTTTCCGAATCCAAATGCCCCGACGGCGATTTATGAGGAAGTGGATTTCATCGAAGACATTTTGCGTCATAACAGAGACAATATTGTGATCATAGATGAAGCGTATGTTGATTTTGCAGGAAAGTCAGCGATCAGCTTGATTGACCGTTACGATAATCTGATCGTTACGCAGACGTTTTCAAAGTCTAGAAGTATGGCGGGAATGCGAATAGGATATGCAGTTTCCAATCCGGAATTGATCCGTTGTTTAAATGATGTAAAATATTCGTTTAATTCTTATACAATGAGCTGTGCGGCAATCTCATGTGGAGCGGCAGCTTTGGAAAATACGGAATATTTTAAAACAAATATAAGTAAAATAGTACAAACGCGGGAAAATGTAAAAGAGCAACTCAGAGATCTCGGATTTGAATGTACAGATTCAAAGGCAAATTTTTTGTTTGTGACTCATCCGAGATATGATGCGCTTAAATTGTTTGAAGAATTAAAAGAAGCGGGAATTTATGTGCGGCATTGGAATGATCCTAAGATAAAAGATTATCTTAGAATCACAATAGGCACAGATGAGGAGATGAAGATATTTCTTGATTTCCTGAAAAAGAAAATAGGAGCATAGAAAATGATAAAAAAATTGTTACAAGGTATGGTTGTCGGAATTGCGAATATTATTCCCGGAGTGAGCGGGGGAACAATGATGGTCGCAATGGGACTTTACGATAAACTGATTCATGCGATCACGCATCTGAAATCAGAATTTAAGAACAGCATGAAACTGCTTATTCCGATTTTCATAGGAGCGGGAGCGGCAATCGTTATTCTTTCAAGGTTGTTTGAGTTTCTTTTGGAAAATTATCCGATTCCGACAAATTTTGCTTTCTGCGGATTGATCGCGGGCAGTCTTCCGTTTATTTTTAATAAAGTGAAAGGTCACTCGGTTTCAACAGGGAAGATCGCCGCATTTTTGATCTTTTTCGGAATAGTGATACTGATGGCTTTGCTTGGGGATACAAACGGAAAAGCGGCAGATGTAAGTTTCGGAATTATAAATATGATCAAGTTGTTCAGCGTTGGTATCATTGCGGCTGCAACGATGGTCGTTCCCGGAGTAAGCGGATCTATGATGCTTATGCTTCTCGGATATTATGATACGATTCTGAAAACAATCAATCAATTTATTGACGCTGTTGTAGCTTTTGATATAAATGGTATTTTGACGCAGTGTAAGTTTTGATACCGTTCGGAATCGGGATCGTGATCGGGATCTTCCTGATTGCAAAGCTGATCGAATTTATTTTTTCAAAAGCGGAGATCCATGCATATTATGCGATCATCGGTCTGATCATCGCATCGCCGATCGCAATTTTGTTAAAGACAGACTGGAGTGCGTTCTCTGTTGTGACATTGCTGATCGGAGTGGTGACATTTGCGGCAGGATGGTTTGCGGCATCAAAATTAGGCGGAGAATGATTTTATAGCAGATGTGCGTTGAATTGGCAATACGAAGGATTGAAAAACAACAAATTTCTGATAAATTATATATAAACATATAATTAATCTGTAACAGTTGTGCTCTGTAGTAAAGCCGAGGAGGTGCATCGTATGAAATTAGAGGTTGCAATAATAGAAAGAAAAGAGCAGTTGGATGATCTGATTCCGTTTCGTGTGGAAATGCATTATGGGGAACTGAGAAATTTCCTCCTATGTATGGATATATCGGATTTATTCCTCAAGATGCATTCTATTTGAAGCTGATCTGTGAAGAAAAGAATCCTCTTCGTGTTTATACGGAGATCAATGACCCGATTTACAGAGACAGCGTGATGGAAGCTTATCTTATGTTCGAGCCGGTTTCTTCGAGAGCGAATGAAGAAAATTATTTGAATTTTGCAGTAAATGCAAACGGAGTCCTGCATGCGGAATATGGTTCCAGACGGATGTACGTTCTTATTTTACAGAGGCGGAACGGGTGGGATTTGAATGTCATGCAGAAGTGCATGAAAATGACTGGACGGCAGAATTGAAAGTTCCCGTTAAAATTTTGGAAAAGATTTACGGACCGCTGAATTTAGGAGAAGGAAGCTATTTTACATGCAATTTTTATAAAATTTCAGAGTCAAAAGAAGCCGAACATTATGCATCTTATTCCCCTATCTTATCGAGTGTGCCGAGTTTCCATGTACCGGAATTTTTTGCCGACGCTAAGATTGTCAGACAGAAATGAAAAAAGAAAATAAATTATGCAGAACAGAGTGCTTTGGTGCAAAACCCGAAGCGAGACAGAAAAAGAAGGGAAACGAAATAATCTATGATTTAGAAAATAATGAAGAGAAAAGAAGTACGCTTTGGAGAACGATTGTTGCAATATCATCAATACTTATAGTTATCGTAGCGGTCTTTTTTGTGACGAGACTCTTTGTCGGAAATCCACTTGTGGGAACTTGGGTCAGTGAAGACAGCGGAGAAGTGATCAAGATAGAAAGTAACGGAAAAGTTACGCTGACAGACGAGGATAAAAAGTCTTTTGAGACGGTGCAATCAGAAGTGGATACAAAAACGAAGGTTTTTACGATTCACACTGAGGATACACAGGCGGAAGGACTTCTCTCAGGAACATATGATTACAGTATAGAGAAAGATACGCTTACATTAACAGAGCGTGAATATGGCGATCAGCTTGTATTTGTCAAAAGAGAAAAGAAGTAACAGCAAATCAGATGAAGAAGAGTTCCGTTTACGGAACTCTTCTGTTATAATAAAACGATAAGACAGTTCGGAAAAAGGAGAAACAGAATGTACAGGGAAAACACAAAAGAAATTGCGATCGGCAATGTGAAGATCGGAGGAACTCATCCGGTAACGATCCAGTCGATGACAAATACAAAGACAGAAAATGTGAAAGAAACAGTAGATCAGATACTGCGTTTGGAGGTGGCAGGATGTGAAATCATTCGTTGTGCGGTTCCGACAATGGAAGCGGCAGAGGCGTTGAAAGAAATAAAAAAACAAATTCATATTCCTCTTGTGGCAGATATTCATTTCGATTACAGGCTGGCGATCGCCGCGATCGAAAACGGAGCGGATAAGATTAGGATCAATCCGGGAAATATCGGCTCGGAAGAAAAGGTTCAGGCTGTTGTAGATAAGGCAAAAGAGTACAATGTACCAATCCGTGTCGGTGTGAACAGCGGTTCTTTGGAAAAGCATATTTTGGAAAAATACAACGGTGTAACGGCAGAAGGATCGTGGAGAGTGCTCTTGACAAAGTGCATATGATCGAAAAAATGGGATATGACAATCTTGTTGTGAGTATTAAATCTTCCGATGTGCTGATGTGCGTGAAAGCTCACGAATTGATCGCAAAGGCATGTCCTTATCCGCTTCATGTCGGTATTACAGAATCGGGAACGGTTTATTCGGGAAATATAAAATCTTCGATAGGTCTTGGGATCATCCTCAACGAGGGGATAGGAAATACGATCCGGGTTTCTTTGACCGGAGATCCGGCAGAAGAGATTCGAAGCGCAAAGCTATATTAAAAACACTTGGTTTGCGAAAAGGCGGGATCGAAGTTGTATCCTGTCCTACTTGCGGCAGGACGAAGATCGATCTGATCGGTCTGGCAAACGAAGTGGAGAAGATGGTTCAGGATATTCCTCTTGATATCAAAGTTGCCGTTATGGGATGTGTAGTGAACGGTCCGGGAGAGGCAAGAGAAGCTGATATCGGAATCGCCGGAGGGATCGGAGAAGGTCTTCTGATCAAAAAAGGCGAGATCATAAAAAAAGTAAAAGAAGAAAAACTTTTGGAAACATTGCGGCAGGAACTTTTAAACTGGAAAAAGTGACAGATTCGGATCATGCCGGATGAAGAGAGCTAAAAAGAATACGTATTACTGTTATCAGTGTAAAAGAATATATAGGAGCTGTTGATTGGAACAGGTAAAAGCGATAAAAATTTTTCATGTATTTCCGACGTTGAGAGCAGACGATGATGTCCGTTTGCTGTTTTCAGATGTGGAAGTTAAGAAGATCACGACGAACTCGCGACGTGATTTTCTTAACATATATATTTTCAGCAGACATCTCATTCAGAAGAAGCAGATTTTTCAGATGGAACAATGTATCAAAGATCAGTTATTTGCCAAAACGGCTGTTGCGGTGCATATTGTGGAGGAATATATGCTCTCGGGACAGTATACTGCAGAAGCGCTTATGAATGAATACAGGGAGAGTATCATCCTCGAATTGAAAGAAAAAAGTATGCTTGCATCTAATATGTTTGCACAGGCAGATATCCGCTATGAAGCGGAAAATGTAGTCTGCCTGGAACTGCTCGATACGATTGTTTCGGCAGGGCGAAAAGAAGAGATAGTGGATCTGTTAAAGGAAGTGTATTCAGAAAGATTTCATATTCCGGCAGAGATCCGTGTAGATTACAAAGAGCCTGACAGAACAGGAAGCAGGGAATATGATGAACAGAGAATCCAACAGGAGATCAATGCGATCTTTGAGAGACGGGCAAGACAGCGCGGGGAAACGCCTCAGGCAGAAGGAGAAGAGAAGAAAGATCAGATAAAAAGAACTTCATCTGAAAATGCGGCGGATAAAGCATCGGTATCATCCCGAGACGGGAAAGGAACATCGGCGGCAATATCAGGAGGAGTGAAAAAGGGAGAATTTAAAAAAGGTGAATTCCGAAAGAAAGATTTTTACCGTCCTGTTAAGATCGGTGACGATCCGAATCTGATTTACGGGCGTAATTTTGAAGATGAGCCTATTTCTTTAGAGCAGGTGATCACAGAAATGGGAGAGATCACAGTACACGGTAAGATTATCAGTTTGATACAAGAGAAATCCGGAATGAAAAGACGATCATTATATTTTCTGTGACAGACTTTACAGACACGATCACAGTGAAAATGTTTGCGAAAAACGAACAACTTCCTGAAATCTTAGGGGAATTAAAAAAAGGAGCGTTCGTAAAAGTCAAAGGAGTTACGACGATTGATAAATTTGACGGAGAACTTACGATAGCTTCTGTAACAGGAATTAAAAAGATCGGTGATTTTACGGTTCAAAGGGAAGATTTAAGTCCAATCAAGCGGGTAGAACTTCATTGTCATACGAAAATGAGCGATATGGACGGTGTGTCGGAAGTAAAAGATATCGTAAAACGTGCGCATGACTGGGGACATCCTGCAATTGCGATCACAGATCACGGTGTGGCTCAGGCGTTTCCGGACGCCAATCATTATATTGAAACACTTGATAAAGACGACCCGTTTAAAGTTCTTTACGGTGTGGAAGGATATGTTGTGGACGATCTGACGGAGATTGCAGTAAACGCAGGCAATCAGACGCTTGACGATACTTATATTGTCTTTGACATCGAGACTACAGGGTTTAGTTCAATCAAAGATGCGATCATAGAGGTCGGAGCCGTAAAAGTGACGGACGGAAAGATCACGGATCGTTTTAGTACGTTTGTGAATCCGAAACGGCCGATTCCGTTTGAGATCACAAACCTGACAAGCATCACAGACGAAATGGTGATGGATTCACCGACAATAGACGTTGTTTTACCTCAGTTCCTTGAGTTTGCAGGAGACGGTGTGCTTGTCGCGCACAATGCCGGGTTTGATGTTGGATTTATCGAACAGAATTGCCGGTCGCTTGGACTTTCGGATGAGTTTGTATATCTGGATACAGTAGCGCTGGCACGTGTACTTTTGCCGACGTTGTCAAAATATAAATTAAATATCGTGGCGAAAGCGTTGAATATTTCCCTTGAGAATCATCACCGTGCAGTGGATGATGCAGAGGCAACTGCGGAAATATTTGTTAAATTTACAGAAATGCTGAAAAAGGATCAGTCGGAACTTTAAAAGAAGTGAATCGTTACGGGGACCGGAATGTCAATGCGATTCGGAAAATGCCGACACATCATATTATTATTTTGGCGAAAATGATATCGGCCGATATAATCTGTACCAGTTGATCTCTCAATCTCATATGACTTACTACGCAAGAAGACCGAGAATACCGAAAAGTCTTTTGAACGAGCACAGGGAAGGGCTGCTGATCGGAAGCGCCTGCGAGGCGGGAGAATTATATCAGGCAGTGCATGAAAAGCGCTCTGCCCAACAGATTGCGAGGCTGGCGGAATTCTATGATTATTATGAGATACAGCCTGTCGGAAACAATCAGTTTATGATCGAGAGTGAACGTATAGCGGATGTAAATTCAATAGAAGATCTGCAAAATATCAACAGGGAGATCGTGGAGCTCGGAGAAAAATTCGGAAAGCCGGTAGTGGCAACATGCGACGTACATTTTTTAAATCCTGACGATGAAGTGTACCGAAGGATTATTATGGCGGGAAAAGGATTTGACGACGCGGATCGTCAGCCTCCGTTGTTTCTTCGCACGACAGATGAGATGCTGGAAGAGTTTTCCTACCTCGGCGCGGCGAAAGCGAGAGAGATTGTTATAGATAATCCGGTGAAGATCGCGGGTATGATTGAAAAGATCTCTCCGGTCAATCCGAACAAATGTCCTCCGGTTATTGAAAATTCAGATCAGGAACTAAGGGATATCTGTTACAGGAAAGCTCATGAGATGTATGGAGAAGATCTTCCGAAGCAAGTTTCCGCACGTCTGGAAAAAGAACTGAATTCCATTATTTCAAATGGGTATGCGGTTATGTATATCATTGCGCAAAAGCTTGTTTGGAAGTCAAATGCGGACGGATATCTTGTAGGTTCGCGAGGATCGGTCGGATCTTCCTTTGTTGCGACAATGGCGGGAATTACAGAGGTAAATCCGTTAAGTCCGCATTATTATTGTTCAAAATGCCATTATAGTGATTTTGAGTCGGATGAAGTGCGTTCATTTGCCGGCGGATGCGGGTATGATATGCCGGATAAGAAGTGTCCGGTATGCGGAGAACAGCTTGTGAAAGCGGGATTTGATATTCCGTTTGAGACATTCCTAGGATTCAAAGGAGACAAAGAACCGGATATCGACTTGAACTTTTCCGGAGATTATCAGGCAAAGGCTCATAAATATACAGAAGTTCTTTTCGGTGAAGGACATACATTTAAGGCTGGAACGATCGGTACTCTGGCAGATAAGACAGCGTATGGATTTGTCCGGAACTACTATGAGGAACATGAGCAAAGAAAACGAAAATGTGAGATAGAAAGAGTGACCGAAGGGTGTACGGGAATCCGAAGAAGCACAGGTCAGCATCCGGGAGGTATCGTCGTTCTTCCTCACGGGCATGATATCAATGAATTTACTCCGGTTCAACATCCGGCAAATGATATGGAATGTGGAATTACAACGACACATTTTGATTATCATTCCATCGATCATAACTTGTTGAAGTTAGATATTCTGGGACATGACGATCCGACGATGATCCGTACACTGGAGGACTATATTACATCGGATGCTATGGAAAATGAATACAATGCAGATCATCCGTTTATTGCGACCGAAATTCCTCTTGATGATAAGGATGTGATCGAACTGTTTCATGGAACAGAAGTGTTGGGGATTAAGCCGGAAGATATTGACGGATGTAAGATCGGAAGTCTCGGAATACCGGAATTCGGAACGGACTTTGTTATTCAAATGGTTCAGGATACGAAACCGCAGACACTTTCGGATCTGATCCGTATTTCCGGATTATCGCACGGAACGAATGTGTGGCTTGGAAATGCACAGGAGCTTGTGAAGTCGGGAAAGGCGACGATTTCGACGGCGATTTGTACGAGAGACGATATTATGATCTATCTTATCAACAAAGGAGTAGAAAGTGCTCTTGCGTTTACGATTATGGAAAGTGTGCGAAAAGGAAAAGGACTGAAACCGGAATGGGAAGAGGCGATGAAAGCACAGGATGTGCCGGATTGGTATATTTGGTCATGTAAAAAAAATTAGCTACATGTTCCCGAAAGCACATGCCGCCGCTTATGTTATGATGGCATATCGGATCGCATACTGTAAGATCAACTATCCTCTTGCATATTATGCGGCGTATTTCGGCATCAGGGCGGATGCGTTTTCGTATGCGCTTATGTGTCAGGGAAAAGAAACGTTGAATTATCATATAAAACAGTATAAAAGTAAAGGGGATCAGCTAAGCAAGAAAGAGCAGGACGTGCTAAAAGACATGAAGATCGTTCAGGAAATGTATGCCCGTGGATTTGAGTTTGTTCCGATTGATATTTATAGGGCGAAGGCAAAGATGTTTCAGATCGTAGACGGAAAGCTGATGCCGTCGCTTGCAAGCATTGAAGGAATGGGGGATAAAGCTGCCGAGGCAGTGGAAGAGGCGGCGAAAGACGGGGCGTATCTGTCGCTTGACGACTTCAGGCAAAGAACAAAAGTCAGCAAGACTGTGATTGATCTGATGGCGGAGCTTGGATTGTTTGGAGATCTTCCGCAGAGTAATCAGTTATCGCTGTTTGATTTTACATGATGGCAGAAACTTTTTAAACGCCGCGGAATGCGGAGAATAAAAAGATAAGATGCAGGAGAGAAAGACGTGATCAGAAAATTTCAAAGACAGGATCTGGAAGCGGCAGTGAAAATCTGGCTTGCCGCGAATAAAGAAGCGCATGATTTTATTGATCCGTGTTATTGGGAAGGTTACAAAGATGCGGTTAAAGAGATGTTTTTGCAGGCGGAAATCTATGTTTTCGAGACAGAAGACATGATGGAAGAGATATTTGATGAAACAGGCGGAATTCTCGGCTTTATCGGATTAGATAAAGATTATGTGGAGGGGATTTTTGTCAGAGGAGACGTTCGCTCCCAAAGTATCGGAAAGCAGCTTCTTGATTTTGTAAAACAAAAGAGAAAAAGATTAGAATTAAACGTATATGTAAAAAATAAAAGGGCAGTACAATTTTATGAAAGGGAAGGATTTTGTATTCAAAGAGAAGGAAAAGATGCGGAAACCGGAGAAAAAGAATATTGTATGCTATGGATAAAATAAATGACTTTTATATGAATCCGGAGAAAATATAAACAAGGCGTATGAAAACAGAGGAATAAAAACATCTGTTACATAAATGAGGATGGAGATGGAACATAGAAATTCAGTATTAATCGTAGAAGATGATGTAAATATTAACGGACTTTTAAAAGAAGCATTAGAAAAAGAAGGGTATATATGTACGCAGGCGTTCTCAGGTACGGAAGCAAGAATGATTTTACAGGGGGAAAGATATTCGGTTATACTTCTTGATTTAATGCTTCCGGAATTCCGGGGGAAGAAGTACTTAGAGATATTCGAAAGAAAGGAAATACCCCGGTGATCATTCTAACAGCAAAAGATACGATTGATGATAAAGTGGAATTTTTGCGCGGCGGAGCGGATGATTATGTGACAAAGCCGTTTGATATTAAAGAAGTAACTGCCAGAGTGGAAGTGCAGATCAGAAGGCAGAAACAACAGGGAGAAAAGAGGAGGAACACCGATTTACTTATCAGGAGCTGGAACTTAATAAGGGTGATTTTACTGTAAAAGTGGGAAATACAGAATTGCCTCATATTACAAAACAGGAATTTTCAATATTGGAGCTGTTGTTAAAACATCCGAAAAAAGTATTCAGCAAAGAAGAAATGTTTGAATATGCGTGGGAAGAGCAATATATGGGAGAGACAAAGACGCTAGACGTACATATAAGTAATATCCGCAAGAAGATCAAGGCTGTGACAGATAAAGAATATATTGAAACTGTATGGGGGATCGGGTACAGGCTTCATCCGTAATCTTTACTCTTTTTTTACTTTTTATTTGCGATTGATTAGCAATTTGTTTATAGAATGAGAGCAGATAAAGAAAAGAAAAGGAGAAAAAAGATGAGTGAATATTTATTGGCTACACACGGATTGACAAAACAATTCGGTCATCATAAGGCGGTAGATCATGTTGATCTTCATGTGAAAAAAGGTTCGATTTACGGCTTTATCGGAAGAAACGGAGCTGGGAAAACGACATTTTTGAAAATGATAAGCGGTTTATCACAACCGACTTCGGGTGAGATTGAAATGTTCGGATATAAGAATGCTCAGTTGAAAAACGTACGTTCAAGGATCAGCTGTCTGATTGAGTCGCCGGGACTATACGGAAATATGTCTGCTTATGATAATCTGGCGGTAAAATGCCGATTGTTTGGGATCAATGACAAAAGATACATTGAAAATATATTAAAAACAGTTGGCCTGTCTAATGTGGGAAAGAAAAAGACAAAACATTTTTCGCTCGGAATGAAGCAAAGACTCGGGATCGGTATGGCTCTTGTCGGAGAGCCGGATCTGCTGCTGCTCGATGAACCGATTAACGGATTAGACCCACAGGGAATCGCGGAAATCCGGGATATGATCTTCAAACTTCGAGATGAGCAGAATATGACGATCATTATTTCCAGTCATATTTTAGAAGAGTTGTCTAAAATCGCAACCCATTATGGAATTATTCATAACGGAACTCTCGTACAGGAAATTACGAAAGAAGAGTTGATGCAGCGCTGTGGAGAAGGATGGAGATTTTTCTCGATGACCCAAAACAGGCGCTGCCGGTGCTGGATCAGATGGGATTTAAGAACTATCAGGTGACAGACAAGAATACGATCCACATATACGAAAGGCTGGATGAAAGCGCAGCTGTGAATATGGAACTTGCAAAAGCAGGTGTCAGTGTGAGAGGGATTGGAATTACAAGCGAAGAACTTGAAAATTATTTTCTGAATCTGACAGGAGGTGCCTGCAATGCTTAATATGATACGAATGGAATTGTTCCGTATGTTTAAAACAAAAAGCCTCTATGTAATCTGGACAATTTTTGCTGTTCTTATGATTGTGACAACAGCGCTTACAGCGGGTGAAATGGATGCATATTCGCTTGAGGATCGGCAGCAGAATTATGAATATGCAATGGAAGAACAAGAAAGCGGTCAGGTGAATCTTGGAATGGATGTGACGCCTCCGACAAAACCGGGGGAACAGGTTTCTGTTTTCGATATGTTTTTTGCAAATATAAAAGGAAAGGCCGTTGCGGTGTTTATGATCATCTTTACAATCCTGTATTCTACGGCAGATGTAACGAGCGGATTTGTGAAAAATATAGCAGGTCAAGTGAAAAACAGAGGTTTGATCGTATGTGCCAAAGCCGTATGTTTGTTCCTTTATACAGTATTGACGATGATGTTGTTCTTCATTGTACAGGCAGTGGCAAACAAATTGTTTTTCCATGAAGTTATACTGGGAGATAAAAGAGCATTTGCGCTTTATTTTCTTCTTCAGACGATACTGCATTTTGCTCTTTTGATGATCGTAATGTGTATTGCGCTTGTGATCAGAAATAATGTAGTCAGCATTGTGATAGGTATTTGTCTGTGTATGAATGCACTTATTATTTTTTATAGTTTTATTGATCGTATGCTTGCAAAAGTCGGACTGGAAAATTTTCATATGATCAATTATACTGTGAGCGGGAAGATTACGCTTCTTGGAACAGAGATTACATCGGAAATGGCGGTTACTTCTTTGCTGGTTGGATTTGCATTTGTGGCAGCCGCAGTCTGTTTGGGAAGTTTTGTGTTTAAGAAACGAGATATTTAACATGTATGTTATAGTTGGGATTTTGGTCGGAGTTATTATTACATTGATTTGTATATTGGGTAGTTATATGCGGCAGGTAAAAGATATCTGCCGCCAATTGCGTTTTCTGAGAGAGCATGAGAGCAATATGCTCATCACAAAAGAAATTAAGCTGGGAAATATTAAAGAGTTGACAGATCTTCTGAACGAGATGATTAAAGAACGAAAAGAAGAAGCTGCACAATATGTAAAAAAAGAACGGATGATTGCTGATACATATACGAATTTATCGCATGATATAAGGACGCCCCTGACATCAATGGACGGATATTTTCAACTGCTGGAAACCTGTTCGTCTGAAGCGGACAGGAAGCGTTATATCGAAATCATAGAGGAACGAATCGAAAGCCTTAAAGAGATGCTGGAAGAGCTGTTTACTTATACAAAGTTAAAAAATGAAACGTATGAATTGAAAAAAGAACGACAAAACTTAACTCAGATTCTGAAAGAAACAGTGTTTCATATTATGATGAATGGGCAGAAAGGGGAATTGTTCCGGAATTTGACTTGACAGATACGCCTGTTTGGATCATGGGGAATGGACAGGCGCTTAGAAGGATTATACAAAACATTGTGAAAAACGGGTTGGATCATGGAAATAAAGAATTGAAGATTCAACTGAAAAAGAAGGAAAACAGAGCGAAGCTAGTGTTTAAAAATAGAGTGGAATATCCGGATCGGATCGATCTTCAAAGAGTCTTTGAACGTTTCTATAAAGCAGATGAAGCAAGAAGCAAAAATTCGACAGGACTCGGCCTTTCTATTACAAAAGGGTTTGTACTGAAAATGAATGGAGAAATCAGCGCGCAGATGAAGGGTGACTGGTTTAGTATTCATATCAGTTTTCCGTTAATATGAAGTTAAAACGGATGAGAGAGACTTTGTTTTTCTTTCTTGATATCCTCTTGCTATCGGAACATGCTGACTATATAATGAAAACAGAAGAATGCGGGGCAGAATACTATAAACATCCATATAAAGTGAAGCGGATGAAAGTAACGAAAACGCAGCAGAAAGGAAGGAAATGGAAATGACGAGAAATTTTGGGTGTACGAAGGAAGGAAATCAGGCGAGTCTCTATGTGATAAGAAATGAAAACGGGATGGAGGCAGCAGTGACTGACTTAGGAGCGACACTGGTCAGTTTGAAGGTGAAAAATAAAGAGGGAAGCATGGCGGACGTTGTTCTGGGATATGAAAACGCGGCCGGTTATGAGGCAGGTACGTGCTTTTTCGGAACGATTGTAGGAAGAAATGCAAACCGGATTGGCGGCGCGCAATTTGAATTAAACGGAAAAACATATCATTTGACGGGGAATGATAACGGAAATAATCTGCACAGCGGTATGGATTTCTACAATATAAGGATATGGGAGACGGAAGAGGTGACGGAGACGTCTGTTCGTTTTAAACTTCATAGTCCGGATGGAGATCAGGGATATCCGGGAACGGCAGATATATACGTGACATACAGCCTTGATAAAGATGATAAGCTTGATATCTTTTATGAAGCTTTGTCGGACAAAGATACGATTCTGAATATGACAAATCATAGTTATTTTAATTTAGATGGACATAACAGCGGAAGTGTACTGCAGCATACGCTTACTCTGGAGGCGGATTATTTTACTCCGGGGGATGCACAGTCAATACCGACAGGAGAGATTCTTCCGGTGGAGAATACACCTATGGATTTCGGGAAGGAAGAAAAATAGGAGAGAGGATCGAGGAAGAGTACGAACCGCTTCGATTCGGAAACGGATATGATCACAACTGGGTTTTGAAAAACAAAGGAAACTTTGAGAAAGTGGCGGAACTTATGGCTGAGGAAAGCGGAATCGTGATGGAAACTTACACGGATCGTCCGGGAATGCAGATTTATACGGCGAACTTTGTAGAAAATGAAGTAGGTAAAGAGGCGTCGTATATGGGAAAAGAAGCGCAGTTTGTTTAGAAACACAGTGTTATCCTGATGCGGTTCACCATGAGAATTTCCCAAGTCCTGTATACCGTGCAGGTGAAAAATATACCGCACATACTGCATTTCGTTTTTTTGATAAAGAAGTAAAAACAGATTGAAAAGACAGATATGAAACAGAAAGCTGCCAAGGGGTATATCAGCGGCTTTCTGTTTTTTGCATTAGTGGAGAATGTAATCCGGGAATGTGCCTTTTAAAAATTTCGATGATTGTGTCTGACTGAAAAAGGATGGGTACAAAATGACGGGAAAATAAGAGCTAAAATGACAAATATTATAAGACATGACTAATAAAATCTTAAAAAATTCAATATAAACAGAAAAATATTCTATGTTATATTTAAAAGAATTCATATAAACTGTCACTATCAACAAAAAATATCTGTGCGAAAAGAGCAGAAGGGAGAAAATGTATGAAGAGAAAAATAGCTTTAATCACAATGGCGGCGGTAATGGCACTGTCAGTTACTGCGTGTGGAGGAGGATCTGACAGCGGAAAGTCAGCGTCAAATAATTCTTCCGGATCGGAAGTGGCAAATAAGGACAAACCGTTGGTATGGTTCAACAGACAGCCGTCAAACAGTTCCACGGGAGAATTGGACATGACAGCATTGAACTTCAATAAAGATACATATTATGTAGGATTTGATGCAAATCAGGGTGCTGAACTTCAGGGAACTATGGTAAAAGACTATTATCGAAAAAATATAGATTAAATTGACCGTAACGGTGACGGAGTGATCGGATATGTTCTGGCTATCGGAGATATCGGACATAACGATTCTATCGCACGTACAAGAAGGTGTCCGTAAAGCTCTTGGTACAGGCGTAGAGAAAGACGGAGATATCGACAGCGCTCCGATCGGAACAAATGCAGACGGAACTGCAACTGCTGTAAAGGACGGAACGATTGAAGCCGGCGGAAAGAAATATGTAGTAAGAGAACTTGCTTCTCAGGAGATGAAGAACTCTGCAGGAGCAACATGGGATGCGGCTACAGCAGGAAATTCAATCGGCACATGGTCCTCTTCATTTGGGGAAAACATAGACGTTGTAGTTTCCAACAATGACGGAATGGGAATGTCAATGTTTAATGCATGGTCAAAAGATAATAAAGTACCTACTTTCGGATACGATGCAAATAATGACGCGGTAGCTGCTATTGCAGAAGGTTACGGCGGAACGATCAGCCAACATGCAGACGTACAGGCATATTTGACATTGCGTGTTATCCGTAATGCACTTGATGGCGTAGATATTGATACAGGTATCGGTACAGAAGATGAAGCAGGCAATGTTTTGTCTGAAGATGTATATACATACAATGAAGAGCAGCGTTCTTACTATGCGTTGAATGTAGCGGTTACAGCTGATAACTATCAGGAATTTACAGATTCTACAAAAGTATATGAGCCGGTATCCAAACAGCTGGATGAGAAAGAACATGCGAAAAAGAAAGTATGGCTGAACATTTACAATGCTTCCGATAACTTCTTAAGTTCTACATACCAGCCGCTTCTTAAGAACTATGATGATCTTCTTAATTTAGACGTTGAGTATATCGGCGGTGACGGACAGACAGAGTCCAATATTACAAACCGTCTTGGAAATCCTAGCCAGTATGATGCGTTTGCGATTAACATGGTAAAAACAGATAATGCGGCTTCCTATACATCATTACTTCAGTAATAATGAGGATAAGCAGGTCTATTAGGGAGAAGGAATTCTCCCTAATATTTTGCGGCGGCGATAAGCTAAGTCCGGGTTTGCCTGAGACTATGGCGGCTGCCTGCGATCTCGGAGAGTACCTTTTGGTGATTTCGGTAATTGAGATCAGGCAGTCAGAGAAGTTGTCTGTGGGAAAAGGACTGCAACCGTTTGGGTAAAGATAGAAAAATTCTAAAGTATAATAGGAGTAAAAAGCATGGCAGATAAGAAAGATAATATCGTCTTATCGATACGGGATATGAGTAAGTCCTTTGGAAGAAACAGAGTTCTCACTCGCATCAATCTGGATGTGAAAGCGGGAACAGTTATGGCTATGGGGAAAACGGCGCTGGAAAATCAACGATGATGAAGTGTCTTTTCGGTACCTATCAAAAAGACGAAGGAAATATCTTCCTGGATGGGAAAGAGGTAAGTTTTTCCGGACCGAGGGAGGCGTTGGAAAACGGTATCGCTATGGTTCACCAGGAATTGAATCAGTGTCTGGAGAGAAATGTAGTTGACAATTTGTTTCTTGGACGGTATCCGGTGAATGCGGTCGGTGTAATAGATGAAGGCCGGATGAAAAAAGAGGCGTCTGAACTTTTCAGAAAATTGGGAATGACAGTCAACTTGTCTCAGCCGATGCGTAATATGTCGGTTTCTCAGCGGCAGATGTGCGAGATTGCAAAAGCAATCTCTTATAATTCCAAGGTGATCGTTTTGGATGAGCCTACCTCTTCATTGACGGTGCAGGAAGTAGAAAAACTTTTTGAAATGATGAGAATGCTGAAAGAGCAGGGAATTGCTTTGATTTATATTTCTCATAAAATGGATGAAATTTTTGAAATTTGTGATGAAATATCGGTGCTTCGAGACGGAAATCTGGTTATGACAAAGAGCACGGAAGATACAGATATGAATGAACTGATTACGGCAATGGTAGGACGTTCTCTTGAAAACCGTTTTCCGGAAGTGGATAATACGCCGGGAGATGTGGTTTTGTCCGTGCAGCATTTATCTACAAAATTCGAGCCTTATCTTAAAGATGTGTCTTTTGATGTGAGAAAAGGAGAAATCTTCGGATTGTATGGTCTGGTAGGAGCCGGACGAACAGAGCTTATGGAGACGATTTTCGGAGTGCGCACCAGGGCGGCAGGACGAGTATACTTTAATAATCATCTTATGAACTTTGAAAGTGCGAAAGATGCGATGGAACATGGCTTTGCTATGATCACGGAGGAACGTAAGGCAAACGGATTATTTTTGAAGGGAGATCTTACGTTTAATACAACGATAGCAAACTTGAAACAGTATAAATCAGGGATCGCTCTTTCTGATTCGAAAATGGAAAAGCGACTGCGGAAGAAATCAAGACTATGCGGACAAAATGTATGGGACCAAATGATATGATTTCAAATCTTTCCGGAGGAAACCAGCAAAAAGTTATTTTTGGAAAATGGCTGGAAAGAGAACCGCAGGTATTTATGATGGATGAACCGACAAGAGGAATTGATGTCGGCGCAAAATATGAGATATATGAACTGATTATCAACATGGCAAAGCAGGGCAGGACGATCATTGTTGTCTCGTCTGAAATGCCTGAAATTCTGGGAATTACAAATCGCATTGGCGTTATGTCAAATGGATATCTTTCTGGAATTGTTAATACAAAAGAGACAAATCAGGAAGAACTATTAAGACTTAGCGCAAAATACCTATAAAATGAGGGAGAATGATGAATATGGCTAATGGAAACAGTAAGGTTCTGACGGCGGAACAGGAAATGCAGATTCGCCGTCCGATAGAAGAATACGTCGGTGCAATTCAAAAACAGATTGACGGTCTCCGGGTGGACGGCACGGATAAAGTGTTGTCGCTGCAAAACACAATGGACGGAGTAAAGAGAGATCGCACTCTTACAAAAGGTGAAAAAGAGGATAGACTTACGAGAATGCGCAGGGAACTGCAGCAGGCAAAAGCGGTAGAGTCTAAGAATAAAGACAGGATTTCAAAACTGATTGCAGATGCGGAAGCATATTTGAAAGAACATTTCGACAAGGAATATTATGTGCCTGTTAAAGAAAGCTGCGCACAGGAAAAAGTCCTTGCGAAAGAGAAATATCAAAAAAGAGTAGAAGAACTGAAGAAAGAGCATCAGCAGATTCTTTCCAAACTTTCAGAACATCAGGAAATAAAGGATGAAAAATATGTTTATAAGAACAGGCTGTTCGATGCGAAAATGGAACTGCAAAAAGATTATCAGACTATAAAGGACAGACGCATGCGGCGTATTCTTATAAGTATCATCTGATTGATTTGCTGCGTATGTCAAAATTTACTTTTCTTGAAACGCGGGCGCAGAAATGGGAGAATTATAAATATACGTTCAGTAAAAGAAATTTCTTCCTTCAGAACGGATTATATATCGCTATTCTCTTGATATTTATTGTGCTTTGTATTATTACGCCGATGATTAAGGGAGCGCCTTTGCTCACTTATAATAACGTGCTGAACGTACTTCAGCAGGCATCTCCGAAGATGTTCCTTGCATTAGGTGTTGCAGGTTTGATTCTTCTTGCAGGCACAGACCTTTCAATCGGGCGAATGGTAGGTATGGGAATGACGACGGCAACGATTATTATGCATCAGGGAATTAATACGGGTGGAGTTTTTTGGACATATATTTGATTTCACGTCAACACCTATCATTGTGCGTGTAATCTTGTCATTGGTTATATGTATACTTTTGTGTACATTCTTTACAATGATCGCCGGATTTTTTACTGCCAAGTTTAAGATGCACCCGTTTATCTCGACAATGGCAAACATGCTCGTGATCTTCGGACTTGTTACATATGCTACAAAAGGAGTATCTTTCGGAGCTATCGAACCGACGATTCCGAATATGATTATTCCAAAGATAAACGGATTCCCTACAATTATCATATGGGCAGCAGCCGCAGTCTTTATTGTGTGGTTTATTTGGAATAAAACAACTTTTGGTAAGAATTTGTATGCGGTCGGCGGAAATGCAGAAGCGGCGTCGGTGTCAGGTATTTCAGTATTTGCCGTTACGGTAGGAGCATTTATTCTGGCAGGTATTCTTTACGGATTCGGCTCCTGGCTGGAATGTATAAGAATGGTCGGTTCAGGTTCTGCCGCATACGGACAAGGATGGGAAATGGATGCGATTGCACCTGCGTAGTAGGCGGCGTGTCATTTACCGGAGGTATCGGAAAAATCTCGGGAGTAGTAGTCGGTGTGTTTATTTTCACAGCGCTTACATATTCCCTTACGATCCTCGGAATTGACACAAACCTTCAGTTTGTATTCTCAGGTATTATCATTCTTGTTGCGGTAGCGCTGGATTGTCTGAAATATGTACAGAAAAAATAAAGATAAATCAAGGAAAGAGCCGACATTATGTCGGCTCTTTCTGCTTTAGGATAGGTGATGAGCCAAAGCCGGAGTCTGCCTGAGATCCCGGCGATCGCTATAATTCCGGAATGTGCTCTTTGGTGTTCTCGGTGATTCTGAGCCGGTTTAAAAAGACAGAAAGAACAGACGACGGATAAAATATGAGGTCGTATTTACAGGCATGTATGTCTTTGTTATAATGAGGAAAAATAAAACGGAATAATATATATGGAGACAAGATGGATAAATATACAATACTTTTGGTTGATGATGAAGAGGAAGTAATACAGCTATTATCCGAAAAATTAATTGGGAAGAGTTGGGATTTTCTGTAGTCGGATATGCCGATAATGGAATCAAGGCGCTGGAAATGATAGAGGAGAGTCAGCCGGATGTTGTTATGACAGATATTAAAATGCCGTATATGG
>ENA-OQCS01000148-OQCS01000148.1-human-gut-metagenome-genome-assembly--contig:-NODE-148-length-35533-cov-4.426877_pt1 | contig 35533 bp, 43 predicted proteins | sample MGYA00242757_ERZ504575 | MGnify/ENA primary metagenome ERZ504575 (study PRJEB26092, sample SAMD00036297) | human gut metagenome | host: Homo sapiens | study: EMG produced TPA metagenomics assembly of... | reverse complement strand
AGTTTCGGAGGTACGTCCAGTTTACAACTGAACTGCTTGATTTCACCGTCCACCGTAAGACGGCACATTAGGGGAGATAGCCGTTGGCTCTCTCGCTGCCCTTCTTCACGTAGAAGAGGATTTTGAAAGTCGATCTGCTCATACTCGTTTTCATACTTTTTTGATCGTTACAAAGTTAATATCAAGCGAGTTGTCCTCAGGTATGAAAAACTGTGCAAATTACTGAAATAGAACCCGTTGTGCCGTTTCTTATTCCCGTTATATCAGTAACGATATGGGAACTGAAGTCTTTCGCAGTTTTTAGCGGATCTCCTTTTTCAGCTTATGCAGTATTATGAGTTAAACACCTAACTGCTTAATAGACTGCATTCTTGCTGTATTATCATCAACCTTGCTTTTTCTTGCTGCGTTTACTTTAGGAATAGCCGACCCTATAATAGTCTTATCAGCCGTTGTAATATCGTTACCATCTACATCAAGGTATTTCACATATCCAGGATACGAATTACGATAGTTAGGATCTTGCTGCCCTGTCGGGTTAGACGGATCAGCAATCTGCCATACACCGATAATTTTATAATCATAGTTCACATTGATAGGTTCACCAATAAACCACTTGGAAGCCACATCATCAACCGGCTTTCCATTAGCATCATACAAACCAACATCTACAATCTCCGAACGATAGTGTGAGAGGTTGAAAGAGGTGCTCCAGCTAAAACTCTTATGTGTAATGTTATTAGAAGTTATCTGGAATTCAAAACCACGATTACGGGTCTGTCCACGATTCTCAGTAATAGAGCCAGTACCATTAATGGTAGGAATAGAACGGGAAAGCAGCAAATCTTTGGTTTTAGACCAATAAATATCAAATGAACTCTGAATACGTCCATTCCAAAGTGCAATATCAAAGCCAGTATTAATAGATGTAGTAGTTTCCCAACCTAAACCGGGCGAAGCTAACTTCGACGGATAGAAACCAAACTGTGCAGTATGATCATCATTCAGATAATTGTAAGTTGAAAGATTAGGTAGTGTACTATAAGCACTGATAGCCTCATTGCCATTTTTACCCCATGACAAGCGATATTTCAGATTGCTAATGGTTTCACTTATAGGCTTGTCTTTAAAAAAAGATTCATTGGAAATATTCCATCCAATAGCGCTGAAGGAAAAACGCCGAATTTAGAACTTTCACCAAAAGCGGAGTAACCATCACGACGAGCAGTAAGAGTCAACAAGTAACGATCATCATAAGTATAATTCAAACGCCCCATTTGTGAAATATGATTTTCTTTATAATAATTGGAATTACCAGACATTGTGGCAGCTTTAGAAATCTGGTAATAATACATCACATCATTGGGAAAATTCTTACCTTCCATTGTATTCTGTTCATATTCCTTGCTTTGAGCAGAATATAATCCTGTGAAAAATATACGATGTTTACCAAATTCACGTTGATAAGAAATAATATTCTCCAAAATCCATTCTTCTGAATGCCAGTCATCAGTATTCAATACGCCATTAGCACTAGCTCCTTCGTAGGTATCCAAACCTTGATAATTCTTATAGGAGCTGTTTTGGTAAGTGAAGCCTGTATTCAATTTATAGCTCAGCCCTTTAATAAAGGGAAACTTTACCTCAAGCACATTATTAGTGATAACCTTTGCACGGATATCTTTTGTCTTATTATTAAGAGATCCCAACGGATTAATGCTGAAAGCTGAAGAGGAGTCCTCAGTAGCAGAAAGTGTAAGTGAACCATCCTCGTTATAAGCACGTCCCAACGGAACTTGTTTTATAGCCCGCCAAAAAGAAGCACTGCTACCACTACGATCGTAGCGACCTAACTGTGTAGTAGTAGAAAATTTCAACCAACTATTAAACTCCTGATCAAGATTGAAACGTACATTATAACGCTTGAACTCATTGCCTACCGCAGTTCCTTTCACATCCGTATAGTTCAATGAAATGAAATAGCTGGTTTTGTTAGCTCCACCACGGAAAGAAAGGTTATGCTGTTGTTTTATACCGGTCTGTGTTGCCAACTTCATCCAATCAGTACTCTGACCGGCAGCATACATAGCTAATTCAGTAGGAGTAAGTTATCTAACCAAGGTTCAGGATTCTCTTCTGTAGGAGGAGTAGTATTGGTAGCCTTGAAAGCTTCAGATTTATACTTATAGAATTCTTTGCCATTCATCATACGAGGTAATTGATAGGCTGGTCAATAGTAACATAAGTATCGTATGATACCGTCAATCTGTCTTTCTTACCGCGCTTAGAAGTAATAAGGATTACACCGTTAGAACCGCGAGCACCATAAATGGCTGCTGAAGAGGCATCCTTCAATACTTCTATACTCTCTACATCATTGGGATTGATTTCCGACCATGGACCATCAAAAGGTATTCCATCAAGAATAACAAGAGGTTTATTATCGGCCGTAATGGAGTTGTTACCACGAATACGTGTAGTAGTAGACGAACCTTCAGCATTACTACCCGTCACACTAATATTCAATCCTGGAACTGCTCCTTGCAAAGATTGAATCAAATTAGCTTGTGGGCGACTTTCAAGTACATCCGAGTTAACTGAAGCAACCGAACCTGTAAGATCACTTTTGCGCTGTACACCATAACCTACTACTACCACCTCATCCAGTGCCTGGTTATCTTCTTTCAGTACAATCTTTAACGATGATGCGTCTTTCACCTGCAATGTCTTGGATATATACCCAATGAAACTTATCTCCATTACCGCCCCCTTAGTCACTGAAGCGAGTTTAAAGTTTCCTTCTACATCGGTAATGGTGCCCGTACCCGTACCTTGTATCACTACATTGGCACCGATTATCGGTTCTCCTTGTTCATCTGTCACATTTCCGTTAATATTCCATGTCTGTGCATGAAGTGAGCTTGAAAGTGACAGCATCCACATAAGACAGACAAGCAAAATACCACTTGCATCTCTCGATTTTTGTCTGGTTTTCATAAATTACATTTTTAAGTTAATAGGAACTTGTGTGTAAAAAATCTCGAGAGCAAAATTAGACAATGTAACAACCGATTATATTCACTGGTAGAGGATTTGGTAAATTCACAAAGTTATATATTACTGATTATCTTTCAATTACAGACAGACTCAATAGATTTTCAGTAGTGATTTAAATTAATCGGTAATCAAAACATGTATATAGATAATTGCCATTCGATAGTATTAAGCTATTGAATGCAATTATCTATATACATGTGGGTAAAAAATGAGAGAAACGCTCAGTCTTCAAATTACTTTTTACAAACCTCTTTCACAGCTCGAAGAAATTCCTCCTTACTGAGCGAAGATTTATTTAAAGTTATAGAACGATTATTATATACGGTTTGCAGTGAACAGTGCAAAAATTCTGCAATCTTCTCACTATCCGTTACCCCCATTCGTATCAAAGCATGAATACGAAGTTCTGTATTAAGCCGCCCAGACTTCACTTCAATATGTTCTTCGGGACGTAGCAAACTATTGAAGTGCTCTACAAAATCAGGGTATAAATGTAGAATAATGGAATCAAATTTCTCATAAAAATCCTTCATTTCATCGCTCATGGTAGAAGTAGAACTAATCATCTTCTTTAAATCTTCAAGTTGCCCACCTTTAATTTACGGTTTAACTTTTTACGATACTCCTCCATACGGCAAATATAGGATGAACAAAGTTTGAATACCTGACCAATATACTCCTCCTTAATATAATTTGTGTCACGTAGAACCAAATTGAGCTTTTGCAGTTCACTATTAAGACTCTTCAATCTACCATTGGCCACATGTAGCTCAACCAAAGCTTTCCTACGTCTTCTTGTTTGCCTTCTCAAAAAGAAAAGAGCTATCAGCAATACAATAGTGAGAAAACTAATAAATAAAAGGAATAGCTTTAGCTGCTTCTGTTGCATATGATCACGTTCAATGTAGCTTTGATGTATCCTTCTCTGCAACTTCTGCTGATGAAGCAGTCGTACACGGCTCTTAAAAGTTATACCGATATCAGAACAATAAGTACTATAACGATAGGCTCGGTCCAACTGACCTTGTTCATATAAATAGGAAGCCAATGCATACAACGAACCAATATCACGATTCACAGCATATACATCAGCAATACCTGAGAGAATCATATTTTCCAGCCACTTGGTATGGTTGTGTTCTTTTTCATAAAGTAGAGCCAAGTTATAAGCTAAAATAGAATAATTACGACTATTAGGTAGAAGACGTTGTTTTTCCTTTTCCAACTCATCCCTAATGGCAATACGTTGTGCACCGGGAACATCTTGATATTTCCACACACGGCTATAAAGGTAGCGTGGCTCGTCAGGAGTGGCCGTCTGCAATACTGAATCTGAATATAACGCATAAAGTTGACCATAATGCTCATGTAATGCATCATCACCTAATGAATAGAGTTGCAACCGCGAGCAGAGAGTACGCATCTGACCATAATAACGCGAACGTAAGTAGCGAGGCATACTGGAAGAACAGAGTGAATGCATTACTTCAGAGGCTTGACTAAGCAAGCCATTAGCCGTATAAACAAAACCAATACCTAATAAAGATTCAATCTCACGATTCTTATCATGATATTGTCGTGCTAAATCAAGCTTTGTGTAGTATACTTCATAGCCGAATCTGCATCATACACGCGATATTCTTGATAAATAGCCTGATTAAGTTCATACTGTTTCTCAAATGCCTTAGATTGTCTTAGTGAATGCTTCAACGCCTCTATTCGCTCCTCTTTCTGCAAAATAAGTTTATCAGAATTATCTATCAGACTATCTAATTGAGTAAACAATGCCTCATTTGCCTTAGCAGCACTATCTGAGATATGCTGCTTGCATCCAGCACAAAAAAACAAATATAGTAAGAAGAATAGGTTTAAACAAAAATGGTTTTTCATATTTCTATACTCGTTGGTAGAATTCATTTATTAAATAAATGAATTAAAAAAGTTACATACATCTTTGATTTTTAATATCAAAGTTCTAATTACAATCAATTCTACACACAACTTGTATGCAATATTCGCAAGAATTCTCGACATCTGCAAACAATTAACTAGTAATTTGGCTGCTTAACATAGAAATAACCAAATACGAAACACAAAAGCATCCACTCTTCTATTATACTTATATTGTTACTCTTAAATGCTTAACATTAATGATTATTGGGAGAATAAGAGCAATCGCTCTTAGCACAATACCATTCTATTCCAAAACATTTGTAACATTTCTGTAACATGTATGACATTTCCCTGCAACACCAAACTCTTTCCTTTGCAGCCGGAAATAAAATACATGTCTATGGAAACAATTTATCTGGGTATCGTCATCTTTCTGTTCGTACTCGCGATTTTCGACCTCGTGGTAGGTGTCAGTAATGATGCGGTCAATTTTCTTCAGTCGGCTGTCGGAGCAAAGGCAGCATCTTTCAAAACCATACTGTTCATTGCAGGCATTGGCGTCTTCATCGGTGCGGCACTCAGCAATGGCATGATGGACATTGCACGACACGGCATCTATCAACCGGAGCACTTCTACTTTGCCGAAATCATGTGCATTCTGCTTGCCGTCATGTTGACGGACGTCGTGCTATTAGATGTCTTCAACACTATGGGAATGCCTACCTCCACCACTGTATCCATGGTGTTCGAACTGTTGGGAGGTACGTTCGCACTGGCGCTCATCAAGGTCTATAACAGCGATACATTGGGACTGGGCGACCTCATCAATACAGACAAGGCACTGTCTGTCATCATGGCCATTTTTGTATCCGTAGCCATTGCCTTCTTCTTCGGTATGCTGGTACAGTGGCTGGCACGTATCGTGTTCACCTTCAACTACAAGAAGAACATGAAATACAGCATCGCGCTGTTCGGTGGTATAGCTGCCACCAGCATCATCTACTTCATGCTGATAAAGGGGCTGAAAGACAGCTCATTCATGACCCCTGAAAACAAGCAATGGATACACGACAATACCGCATTGCTGATAACCGGTTTCTTTGTATTCTTCACCATACTGATGCAGATACTGCATTGGTGCAAGATAAATGTCTTCAAAGTAGTGGTTCTGATGGGTACTTTCGCCCTCGCTCTTGCCTTTGCCGGCAATGACTTGGTGAACTTTATCGGTGTCCCCCTCGCAGGATATTCCTCATTTATTGACTATACAGCCAATGGTACGGCCGCCGGCCCCGACGGATTCCTGATGTCCTCACTCCTCGGTGCAGCCAAAACCCCGTGGTATTTCCTTATCGGTGCAGGCGCCATTATGGTTTATGCACTCTGCACATCCAAGAAAGCCCACAACGTTATCAAGACTTCCGTGGACCTTGCCCGCCAGGATGACGGTGAAGAGAACTTCGGAAGTACCCCGATAGCCCGTACGCTGGTACGCTTCAGCATGACTCTGGCTAACGGAATATCCAAAACGATGCCCGAAAGCAGCAAGCGGTGGATGAACACACGCTTCCAGAAGGATGAAGCCATCATAGCCGACGGCGCCGCTTTTGACTTGGTTCGCGCCTCCGTCAATCTCGTATTGGCTGGTCTGCTCATCGCCTTGGGAACTTCCTTGAAACTTCCCCTTTCCACCACTTACGTCACCTTTATGGTAGCCATGGTACATCGCTTGCCGACCGTGCCTGGGGACGTGATTCGGCGGTATTCCGCATTACGGGTGTGCTCAGCGTTATCGGCGGTTGGTTCATCACTGCCGGAGCAGCGTTCACCATCTGTTTCTTCGTAGCACTGATTATCCATTTCGGCGGTACGGTTGCCATCCTGGCACTGATTGGTCTGGCAGTCTTCATGCTGATTCGTAGCCAAGTGATGTACAAAAAGCGCAAGGAGAAAGAAAAAGGCAACGAGACCCTGAAACAGTTGATGAAGAGTACGGACAACAATGAAGTCATCGAATTGCTCCGCAAGCATACCCGTGAAGAACTGGTGAAGATTATGGAATTCACAGAAGAGAATTTTGAACGTACCGTCACTTCCTTCCTACACGAGAATCTACGCGGACTGCGTCGTGCCATGGGCTCAGTAAAATTCGAAAAACAACTCATCAAGCAGATGAAGCGTACCGGAACACTTGCCATGTGCCGTCTCGACAACAATACCGTACTGGAAAAAGGACTCTATTACTATCAAGGCAACGACTTTGCCAGCGAACTGGTGTACAGCGTAGGCCGTCTTTGCGAACCTTGCTTAGAGCACATAGACAATAACTTCAATCCGCTGGATGCCATTCAGAAAGGAGAATTTACAGACGTAGCCGAAGACATCTGCTATCTGTTACAAGTATGCCGCCACAAGCTGGAAACGAACAATTATGATGAACTGGAAACAGAGATTCGCAAAGCCAACGACCTCAACGGACAGTTGTCTCACCTGAAACGCGAAGAGCTGCAACGCATCCAAAGCCAGAGCGGCAGCATCAAAGTCAGCATGGTATACCTGACTATGATACAAGAAGCCCAGAACGTAGTGACCTACACCATCAACCTGATGAAAGTAAGCCGCAAGTTCCAAGTAGAAAAAGAAGAGTTATAAGTATGAGTTATAACGCATGGTACATAACATGCAACTTATAACTCATAACTCCTTAAGCCCCATCTTCTCCGCCCGTTGCAACATAAATGCACGGGCGGCTTCGTATTCATTGGGAATGATGCCGTCCAAAATGGCATCCTTAATGGCACTCTTCAAGGCACCTACCTGCTGGCAAGGAGAAAGGCCGAAAGTCTTCATGATTTCTTCACCACTGACCGGAGGCTGGAAATTACGGATACGGTCGCGTTCCTCCAAATCCTTCAGCTTCTGGCGTACCAACTGAAAATTATTAAGGAAGCGTTTCTTACGCTCCATATTCTTGGAAGTAATGTCGGCTTCGCACAGTGTCATCAGGTCGTCTATATCATCACCTGCCTCAAACAAGAGACGACGCACTGCCGAGTCGGTCACTACATCATCCGCTATCACAATGGGACGCATGTGCAGGCTCACCATTTTCTGCACATATTTCATCTTCTCATTCATAGGGAGCTTCATCTTGCGGAAAATATCGGGTATCATCTTCTCGCCAATGAAATTATGGTTATGGAACGTCCAGCCCGCACGGGGTTCCCAACGCTTGGTGGCAGGCTTGGCTATATCATGCAGAAGAGCTGCCCAGCGTAGCCAAAGGTTGTCGGTCTTCTTGCTGATGTTGTCGAGTACTTCGAGCGTATGGTAGAAATTGTCCTTATGGGCGCGTCCATTGCGCGTCTCCACGCCTTGCAGCCTAACAAGTTCCGGGAATATCAGTTCCAGCAGACCACAGCGGTCCAGCTCAATGAATCCCTTAGACGGAATAGGTGACAAGATGATTTTGTTCAGTTCGTCTGCAATGCGTTCTTTGGAGATGATGGAGATGCGTTCGCGATTACGCTCCAGAGAATCGAATGTCTCATCGTCAATATAGAATCCCAGCTGGTGGCAAAACGGACACAGCGCATCATGCGCAAAGGGTCATCACTGAAGTTATATCAGGGTCGAGGGGAGTCCGGATGGTCTTTTCCTTCAAGTCTCCAATACCGCCAAAGGGGTCGACCAACTCGCCATAACGCACCCGGTTCAGGCAAACAGCCAGTGCATTGATGGTAAAATCACGGCGGTTCTGGTCATCCTCCAATGTACCGTCCTCTACAATAGGCTTGCGGGAATCGTGTGTATACGATTCTTTTCTTGCACCCACAAACTCAACTTCCGTACCATAGTACTTCAATTGTGCCGTACCGAAATTCTTGAAGACGGAAACATGCGCCCCACGCCCCAGACGCTTACCCAGCGCCTCGGCCATGGCAATGCCACTGCCTACCACCACCACATCAATATCCTTGGAAGGACGTTGCAGGAAAATATCACGTACATATCCACCGACTACGTAACATTCCAATCCCAATTCATCAGCCGTTTCGGATATCCGCTTGAATATATCATCACTAAAATATTGCTTCAGTTCTTCTGCCGTCAAATCTATCATAAATAATGCGCTAATGTAATGAATACGCAAATGTGTTAATGGTCTATTAGCACATTTGCACATTAAAATGCTGCAAAGATAAAGATATTATTTCTATTTTTGTGGACTCTAACTCCAAGAACAACAAATATGAAAAAAGTAATACTCCTTGCATGCCTATGCTGTACACTCTTCTCTTGCGAAGATGTGGAGAAGAAGGCCGGTGAAAAACTACAAGCTGCCCGCGAAGCGTTTGAACTCGGCAACTACAATGAAGCGAAGATTCTGATTGACAGCATCAAGATGCTCTATCCCAAAGCGTTTGAAACTCGCCGTGCAGGCATCGGCCTGATGCAGGAAGTGGAACTGAAAGAGCAGGAAAAGAGCCTGGTCTATCTGGACAGTATGCTTCAAGCCAAGCAAAAGGATTTCGATGCAATCAAAGGGAAATACACCTTTGAAAAAGATGCCGAATACCAGAATATCGGCAATTACCTTCATCCTTCCCAAGTGATAGAAAAAAATCTGCATCGCTCTTTCCTTCGCTTCCAGGTAGACGAAAACGGAGTCATGAGCATGACTTCCATTTATTGCGGAGCCCATAATATCCACATGTGGCCGTCAAAGTCACTGCTCCCGACGGTAGTTTTGCCGAAACACCCGCCGCCAAAGACAGCTACGAAACCACTGACCTCGGTGAAAAGATTGAAAAGGCAGACTTCAAACTGGGAGAAGACGGAAACGTCATGGGGTTCCTTTATCTGAACAAGGACAAGAATATCAAAGTCAACTATCAAGGGGAACGTCCCTATTCCATCACCATGACTGCCGCCGACCGCCAGGCCCTTGCCAGCGTCTACGAACTGGCACAACTGCTGTCATCCATGACGGAAATAAAGAAGAATATGGAAGAAGCCAATCTCAAAATCGAATTTGTAAAAAAGAAGATGGAAGAGAGAAAAGACAATGCACAAGAATAAAAAGAAGGAAACCGGATGATATATTCATTACTTAGTCATCCGGTTCCCTTTTTATTATCAGTAAAGCCTTACCAAACCAATTTGGGTAAATAACGGCTCAGACATGTACGCAAAGCAGACAGAGTGATGGGTTTTACCAACACTTCCGAGGCTCCGCACTCCAAGGCTTTTTCGCGGTCGGCAGTAAAGGCGTAAGCGGTCTGCATGATGATGGGAAGTTCCTTATCCTTCTTGCGAATAATCACCGTAGCATCCAGCCCGTTCATAATAGGCATTTTTATATCCATCAGAATAGCTTCCGCCTTGTCGCGATTCTCTTCGAACAAATTTACAATATCCTCACCATTCTTTGCCCATAGTATCTCGCATTTCTTGCCGATAATAGCCTTTATCAGTTTAAAGTTACTATCATCATCTTCCGCAACCAGAATAAGCGGACGGTAATCTCCTGACACTTTTTCTATTTCCATGACCTATGCGTTTTGTTTATATAGGGGCAAAGATATAAAAAATAATAGATTTGCACTATCTTTGCAGCTCATTAAAAAAATATATAATGATTTCTATAGACGGACTGGCCGTAGAATTCGGCGGAACTACTTTATTCAGTGACATATCTTTCGTTATCAACGAAAAAGACCGTATCGCCCTGATGGGTAAAAATGGAGCGGGGAAAAGTACATTGTTGAAAATCCTGGCAGGTGTAAGACAACCTACCCGTGGAAAAATCTCAGCCCCCAAAGACAGTGTCATAGCTTACCTTCCACAGCACCTTATGACGGAAGACGGACGTACCGTATTCCAGGAAGCGGCGCAAGCCTTTGCCCACCTGCATGAAATGGAAGCTGAAATAGAGCGCCTCAACAAGGAACTGGAAACGCGTACCGACTACGAAAGCGACAGCTACATGGAACTTATCGAGAATGTCTCCGCCTTAAGCGAAAAGTTCTATGCCATCGACTCCACCAATTACGAGGAGGATGTAGAAAAAGCACTGCTCGGGCTGGGCTTTGTACGCGAAGACTTCAACCGCCAGACCAGTGACTTCAGCGGCGGATGGCGCATGCGCATCGAGCTTGCCAAGCTGTTGCTGCAAAAGCCTGACGTGCTGTTGCTAGACGAGCCTACCAACCATCTGGACATAGAATCCATACAATGGCTGGAAGATTTCCTTATCAGCAATGGAAAGGCTGTCATCGTCATCAGCCACGACCGTAAATTCGTAGACAACATCACCACCCGTACCATTGAAGTGACCATGGGACGGATATACGATTACAAAGTAAACTACTCCAAATACCTGGAACTCCGCAAGGAACGCCGCGAACAGCAACAGAAAGCCTACGACGACCAGCAGAAGTTCATTGCCGAAACCAAGGAATTCATCGAACGGTTCAAAGGCACCTACTCCAAAACCCTGCAAGTGCAAAGCCGCGTAAAAATGCTGGAGAAGCTGGAACTGCTGGAAGTGGATGAAGAAGACACTTCAGCGTTACGCCTCAAATTCCCTCCTTCTCCCCGCTCAGGCAATTATCCCGTCATCATGGAGGGAGTAGGGAAAAGTTACGGTGACCATGTGGTCTTCAAGAATGCCAACCTCACCATAGAACGGGGAGACAAGGTTGCTTTCGTTGGTAAGAACGGGGAAGGAAAGTCAACGTTAGTGAAGTGCATCATGAAGGAAATAGAACATGAAGGCACCCTCACGATAGGACACAACGTGCAGATTGGATATTTCGCACAAAACCAGGCCTCATTGTTGGATGAGAACCTGACCGTATTCCAGACCATCGACGATGTGGCAAAAGGGGAAATCCGCAACAAGATACGCGACCTGCTGGGTGCCTTCATGTTCGGTGGCCCCGAAGAGTCCATGAAGAAGGTCAAGGTGCTTTCCGGTGGAGAGCGCACACGCCTCGCCATGATAAAGCTTTTGCTCGAACCGGTGAATCTGCTGATACTGGACGAACCGACCAACCATCTGGACATGAAAACCAAAGATATCCTGAAGCAAGCGTTACTGGATTTTGACGGTACCCTTATCCTCGTCAGCCACGACCGTGACTTCCTGGACGGACTGGTAAGCAAGGTATATGAATTCGGCAACAAACAAGTGAAAGAGCACTTGAGCGGCATCTACGAATTCCTTGAAAAGAAGAAAATGGACTCCCTCCGCGAACTGGAACGATAAGCATCTGCTAAACCCGGCGTCCGAACAAATGGCCGATACATATTGTTTTCATTTTACTAAACACTTAACTAAGAGATATTAAAATGAAACAATATGATGCCATCATAATAGGATTCGGCAAGGGCGGCAAGTTATTGGCCGCCGAACTGGCCGAACGGAATTGGAAAGTAGCCATCGTGGAACGTTCCCCTCAGATGTACGGAGGAACATGTGTAAACGTAGGATGTATCCCTACCAAAACTCTGATTCACGAATCGGAATATGCGGAAAAAAGATACTATGACGATTATAAGAACCAGTCCAAACTGTATGCACTTGCCGTGGCGCGGAAAGACAAGCTTGTATCCTTCCTGCGTGAGAAAAATTATGAAAATGTAAAAAACAAGCCTAATATAACCCTCTATGACGGAACTGCTTCTTTCTTGTCCGAAAATACAATCCGTATAGTCTCCGGCAAGGACGAAACGATTCTTGAGGGAAAAGAGATATTCATCAACACCGGGTCCACCCCTATCCTGCCTGCCATCGACGGACTCAAGGAGAGCAAGTACGTATATACCAGTGAGACCTTGCTGCAATCGAACAAACTGCCCGCACACCTGCTCGTCATCGGCGGCGGTGCTGTCGGATTGGAGTTTGCCACTATGTATGCAGCTTTGGAAGCCATGTCACACTGCTGGAAGCGGGAAACCGCTTTCTGCCTAAAGTGGACCGCGACATTGCCGCCTCCATGCTGGAAGCATTGAACCGAAAGCGTATCAATGTCCGGTTGAACGCCCGTGTCCAATCCGTGTACGACACAGCCGAAGGAATAACTCTGACCTATACGGACAGTGCAAACGGCACTCCCTACTACCTGAAAGGAGATGCCTTGCTGGTAGCCATCGGCCGCAAGCCTATGACTGCAGAGCTGAATCTGGAAAAAGCGGGTATACAAACAGACAAGCGGGGAGCCATCGTTGTCGACAACCAATTACGGACTACAGCCCCACACGTATGGGCCCTGGGGGACGTAAAAGGAGACGAACAGTTCGACTACTTGTCCATCGATGATTTCCGTATCATCCGTAATCAACTCTTTGAAAACAAAAAAAGGAGTACAAAAGACCGGTATCCAATCCCCTTTGCCATTTTCACCGACCCACCGCTGGCACATATAGGACTGACGGAAGAGGAAGCGATGAAGAACGGTTATTCCATACATGTGGCACGTATCCCTGCTGCCATGATTCCACGTGCCCGTACGCTACACAGCATAGACGGTATGCTCAAAGCTATTGTAGACATCCATACCGGACGGATTCTGGGTTGTACCCTACTTTGTGCCGATGCACCAGAAGTAATCAATACCGTAGCATCAATCATGAAAACGGGACAGCGTTACCATTTCCTGCGGGACTTCATTTTCACCCACCCCAGCATGAATGAGGGATTGAATATGTTATTCAAACCTTTTTAGCATTTTCTATTTGGTAATTAAGTCCTTAACCTCTATCTTTGCATCCGTCCAAAGATAGAGGAATGAAAAAGAAACAGTACATAACCTATATTCTTTTTTCATCAGCTTGATAATGCTGGTGATACCCGTCATTCCCCACCATCATCATGCCGACGGAATGATATGCATGAAGAATGATATCACCGCCGATTGCTGCGGACACCGTCATAGCCCGGGCAACGAGCACTGCTGTTGCGACACGGGATGCATGACAACCCACTTTGTACAACAGACGCCCAGCTCTTCCAATGATGTGTGTTCACATCCGGATGCCTTGTGGGCAGTTACCCTACTCATTGAACCTTTTTCCAAGTTACTCATCCTACCCGAGTTTGACATAAGCAGGCAGGAGTGTATCTATCTGGAATCTCTTCATAGCACATTTATCATATGTGCTACGGGACTTCGTGCCCCTCCGTCTCTTCTTGCTTAACTGTTACCGGAACATCACCGGGACAGATTTCTATCCGGCATAAGGAACAATGCAATTTGGTTGCACGCCTATGCCCTAACTTTGTATTCAAAATCAAAAAGTAAGAACAAATATCATCATGAAAAAAGTTATTTTCATGGGAGTCTTGGGATTATTCCTTTTAGGCTCCTGTAACAGCAAGTCCGGAGACAGCCACGAAGGACATAATCACGAAACAGAAGAGCACAATCATGACGGACATGACCACGAGGGACATGACCACGAACATGAGGAACACAACCATGAGCACGAAGAGCAGGAAAACCATGCCGGAGGAAGCGATGAAATCATCCTGCCACCAGCAAAGGCGCAAGCTGCCGGCGTAGCAGTCAGCACTGTTGAACCGGGTAGTTTCCATCAAGTCATCAAGACCAGCGGCCAGGTGATGGCAGCCCAGGGAGACGAGAGCGTAGCCGTAGCTACAGTAGCAGGCGTGGTTTCCTTCAAGGGAAAAGTTATCGAAGGAATGAGTGTCAGCAAAGGTACTCCTTTGGTGGTATTGTCATCCAAAAACATGGCCGACGGAGACCCGGTGCAGAAAGCCCGGATAGCCTACGAGGTTTCCAAAAAAGAATACGAGCGTATGAAAGCGCTTGTAGGCAACAAAATCGTATCTGAAAAGGAATTCGCGCAAGCCGAACAGATTTACGAAAATGCCCGTATCAGTTACGAGGCAGTCGCAAAGAACCATTCGGCAAGCGGCCAGGCTGTTGTTTCTCCCATCAGCGGTTATGTGAAGAATCTGTTGGTGAAAGAAGGGGACTACGTCAGCGTCGGCCAGCCGTTGGTAAGCGTCACCCAGAACCGCAAGCTTTTCCTGCGTGCGGATGTATCCGAAAAGTACTATCCTTACCTAAACAGCATCGGTTCTGCCAACTTCTGTACTCCTTATAATAATAAGGTATATACATTGAAAGAACTGGGCGGGCGCATGCTTTCTTATGGAAAGGCTTCGGGTGAGAACGGATATTATGTACCCGTAACTTTTGAATTCGACAATAAGGGAGACGTTATTCCCGGCTCGTTTGTAGAAGTATTCCTATTATCCTCACCAATGGAGAACGTGTTGTCTCTTCCTCACAGTGCGCTGACCGAGGAACAAGGCAGCTTCTTTGTCTACCTGCAACTGGATGAAGAGGGCTACAAAAAACAGCTTGTCACTCTGGGTGCCGACAATGGCGAAAGTGTACAAATCCTTTCCGGCATAAAAGCAGGCGATCGCGTCGTAACCCAAGGAGCCTATCAAGTGAAGCTGGCATCGGCAACGAATGCTATTCCGGCACATAGCCATGAACACTAATCTCATGTACAATTTGACAATTTACAAAGTACCATTTCGCTATGCAGTATAAGGGTTACGTGACGAATGGGGAGTGTAAAGTCAGATAAACAAGAAATATTAGATAAAACAGCAAGTGCGGCTGACATTGCGCAGCCCAATTGTACATTGTAAATAGTAAATAAAAAGATGTTAAACAAAATAATTGGTTTTTCTCTTCAGAACCGCATCCTGGTGCTGGTAGCATCGGTGCTGTTGCTGATTGGCGGTACTTATACCGCCATGCATACGGAAGTGGATGTGTTCCCTGACCTCAATGCGCCGACCGTGGTCATCATGACCGAAGCAAATGGTATGGCAGCAGAGGAAGTGGAACAGCTGGTCACTTTTCCCGTAGAAACGGCTGTAAACGGTGCAACGGGTGTGCGCCGTGTACGCTCTTCCTCAACGAACGGTTTTTCTGTAGTCTGGGTAGAATTCGACTGGGATACAGATATCTATCTTGCCCGGCAGATTGTCAGTGAGAAGCTGGCAGTCGTCAGCGAATCCTTACCGGCCAACGTAGGCAAGCCGACACTAGGCCCACAATCGTCCATTTTGGGCGAGATGCTGATTGTAGGTCTGACAGCAGATTCGACCTCTATGCTGGATTTGCGTACCATTGCCGACTGGACCATACGTCCCCGCCTGCTCTCTACGGGCGGTGTGGCACAAGTAGCCGTACTGGGTGGCGACATCAAGGAATATCAAGTGCAGCTGGACCCGGAACGGATGCGCCATTACGGCGTAACATTGAGCGAAGTGATGAACATCACCCGCGAAATGAACCTGAATGCCAATGGTGGAGTGCTCTATGAATATGGCAATGAATATATCGTACGCGGCGTACTTTCTACCGACAAGGTAGACCAGATAGCCAAGGCCGTGGTGCGGAGCAACGGAGTCTCCGGCGCCCCTATCCTGCTGGAAGATATTGCCGACGTTCAAGTCGGAGCCAAACTTCCTAAACTGGGTACCGCCTCGGAACGCGGTAAGCATGCCGTACTGCTGACAGTCACCAAGCAACCCGCCACAAGCACGCTGGAGCTTACAGACAAACTGGAAGCTTCCCTGCAAGACCTGCAGAAGAATCTACCGGCGGACGTAAAGGTTTCCACAGACATCTTCCGTCAAAGCCGTTTCATCGAAAGTTCCATCGGAAACGTTCAGAAGTCGTTGTTGGAGGGAGGTATTTTCGTTGTCATCGTGCTTTTCCTGTTCCTTGCCAACATACGTACCACAGTCATCTCGCTGGTGACACTGCCGTTGTCACTGATTGCCTCCATCCTTGCCCTGCACTATATGGCTTTACGATAAATACCATGAGCCTGGGAGGTATGGCTATCGCCATCGGTTCGCTGGTGGATGATGCCATCGTGGACGTGGAGAATGTCTACAAGCGTTTGCACGAAAACCGACTGAAACCTGCCGGCGAGCAACTTCCTATTCTGGAAGTGGTGTTCAATGCTTCGAAAGAAGTGCGTATGCCTATCCTCAATTCAACGCTGATTATCATTGTCAGCTTCGTACCACTGTTCTTCCTTAGTGGTATGGAAGGTAGGATGTTGGTACCACTGGGTATTGCGTTCATTGTGGCATTGGCGGCTTCAACTGTTGTGGCACTGACCGTAACGCCTGTACTTTGCTCCTATCTATGGGAAAAGAGAAAATAAAGAAACAAAACAACGAAAACAGCGACTCTGCCGTAGCACGCAAGATGAAGCAATGGTATGGTTCTGCACTGACTTTTGTATTGGGGCATAAGAAAGGGGTACTGGGAGGTACTATCGGACTATTTGTAGTGGCGCTCGGCTGTTTCTTCACCCTGGGCCGCTCGTTCCTGCCGCCTTTCAATGAAGGTTCGTTCACCATCAATATCTCCTCACTTCCAGGCATCTCCCTGGAAGAAAGCGATAAGATGGGGCATCGTGCCGAGGAGCTGCTGCTCTCCATCCCCGAAATACAGACCGTGGCCCGTAAAACGGGACGTGCAGAACTGGACGAACACGCTCTGGGAGTAAACGTCTCTGAGATCGAGGCACCGTTTGAGTTGAAAGACCGCTCGCGCAGCGAGCTCGTGGCAGAAGTCCGCGAAAAACTGGGTACCATTGTAGGGGCAAACGTGGAAATAGGCCAGCCTATCAGCCACCGTATAGACGCCATGCTATCCGGTACAAAGGCGAACATCGCCATCAAACTGTTCGGCGACGACCTGAACCGCATGTTCACTCTGGGCAATGAAATCAAGAGTGCCATCCAGGGGATTCCCGGTATTGCCGACCTGAACGTGGAACAGCAGATTGAGCGTCCGCAACTTGTCATTTCACCCAAACGGGAAATGCTTGCCAAATACGGCATTTCACTGCCCGAATTTTCGGAGTTTGTCAATGTCTGCCTGGCCGGTGAAGCCGTTTCCCAAGTTTACGAAAAGGGAAAGAGCTTCGACCTGACCGTACGCGTGAAAGACAACCTACGCGACGAAATGGAAAAAATACGCAACTTGATGATTGATACGGGCGACGGACAGAAAATTCCACTGAACTATGTAGCGGAAATCCGCTCGGCCATGGGTCCGAACACCATCAGCCGCGAGAATGTAAAGCGTAAAATCGTCATCTCCGCCAACGTGGCCGACCGCGACCTGCGAAGTGTAGTCAATGATATACAAGCCCAGGTAGACGCACAAATCAAACTGCCGGAAGGATACCACATCGAATACGGCGGACAATTCGAAAGCGAGCAGGCAGCAAGCCGCACGCTGGCACTTACTTCGTTCATGTCCATCGTGGTGATATTCCTGCTCCTCTACCATGAATTCCGCAGTGTGAAGGAGAGTGCCATCATCCTTATCAATCTGCCGCTGGCATTGATAGGCGGTGTATTCGCCCTGCTCATCACAACGGGAGAAGTGAGTATCCCCGCCATCATCGGTTTCATCTCACTGTTCGGTATCGCCACCCGAAACGGAATGCTGCTCATCAGCCATTACAACCACTTGCAGCAGGAAGAAGGCTATGGCGTCTACGACAGCGTTATCCGCGGTTCGCTCGACCGTCTGAATCCAATCCTGATGACCGCCCTATCCAGTGCACTGGCACTTATCCCGCTGGCTCTCAGTGGCGACCTGCCGGGCAACGAGATACAAAGCCCGATGGCAAAGGTTATCTTGGGCGGCCTTTTAACATCCACGTTCCTGAACGGTTTCATCATTCCGATTGTTTACCTGATGATGCACCATAACCAACAACCTAAAACGTCAGACAATGAATAAAAGATTTTTCATATTCAGCGCCGCCATCCTCGCTTTTGCGGGGATGAGCGCACAAACGTCCGGCATTGATGCCGTGCTCCAGCAGATAGAGGCCAACAACAAGGAATTGCAGGCTAACTCCCACCTCATTTCCTCACAAAAACTGGAGAACAAGACAAACAACAACCTCCCCGACCCTACACTGTCATACGCCCACCTTTGGGACTCCAAGAACAGTGACGAGACAGTCGGCGAAATGGTCATCTCGCAAAGCTTCGACTTCCCCACGCTTTACGCCACCCGAGGGAAGATGAACCGACTCAAGACAAATGCACTGGATGCACAAGCCACCGCCTTCCGCCAGCAGATATTGTTGCAAGCGAAGGAAGTATGCTTGGACATCATCATGCTGCAACGCCAGCAAGCCCTGCTCGACGAACGGTTGAAGAATGCGGAGGAACTGTCGGCCATGTACACCCGGCGTTTGGAAACGGGAGATGCCAATGCACTGGAAACCAACAAGATTAATCTGGAGTTGCTGAATGTACGCACGGAAGCCCGCATGAACCAGACGGCACTTAACAATAAACTGAAAGAGCTGCTTGTCCTCAACGGAAACCAGCCGCTCACACCGGGACGTCCCAGACCCGATACCACACCCGACGCCCAAACACTCGGATTGACAGAATACCCGGCAGTGCCGTTGCCGGCCGACTTCCACCCGCTGGCCGACGAACTGCTGGCTTCAGACCCCACCCTGCAATCCTTGCAGGGTGAAAGTTCTGCCGCCCGGAAACAGATTTCGGCAAGCAAGCAAGGCTGGCTGCCCAAACTGGAACTGGGTTACCGTAGAAATACCGAATCGGGGCATCCGCTAAACGGTGTAGTAGTAGGCTTCTCTTTCCCGCTTTTCGAAAACCGCAATAAGGTCAAGATAGCCAAGACACAAGCGCTCAACATTGACTACCAAAAGGAGAACGCCGCACTGCAAGCCAGCTCTGCCTTGTGGCAACTCTATGAAGAGGCCAAGAACCTGCACGCTTCCATGGAGGAATACGAGCGCACCTTCCATCAACAGCAAGACCTTTCTTTACTGAAACAAGCACTTATGGGAGGACAAATCAGTATGATTGAATACTTCGTTGAAATATCGGTTGTCTATCAAAGCAAGACAAACCTCCTGCAACTGGAAAACCAGTATCAGAAGGCAATGGCACAGATATACAAGAGCCGGTTATAAATAGAAAGAGCTGTCTGCGGTTGACAGACAGCTCTTTCTATTTCAATATATTGTAGTTATAGTTTTGTGACTTTACCCATAAACAGAATAACTCCCGTACTCTTCTCCTTTATCAGGAAGATGAAAGGACGGTCCACATAGAACGGAATTACCATACTTGGTCCGGGAGCGGCCACGTCCATTCCTCCGACAGTTACAGCCGCAGCTTCCGTCCCCTCTTCATTCACTTTCACATAAGTGAACTGTTGCAGCAAACTGATAAACAAATCCTCATCCGCCATTCCGGAAAAATCGGCCGATGGAGTAAAAGCCTCTTGCATTCCCATTACCATCATATCGTCAATGAGTTCTTTATCATATTCCATTTCAAACCGGGGTAACTTAAGGTTCAAGGCAGAGCTTGATAAACTACTGTTCCATTCCCCCAGCGCTCGTCATTCAGCTGCGGCAGGCACTCATCCAACGATTTTCCCTCTGCCGGCAAGAGCACCACCATACTGAAAGCCTCATTGCCGTAAGGCAACTCTGCCATTGAGAAATACTCATTCTCGGCATAGTTGAATCTCTCGTCACGAAGATTCATCATGTGTACAGTCGATTTGCTTCCGTCAGCATTCGTAAAAGCCTCTTCTGCCGTATCCGATTTTTTGAATTGATTCTTCCAAATCCCCTTGAAATAAAGCGCATTCAACAGATAAAGACGCGCCGTCTCCGGAATCTCATTCAAGACTTTGGGGATGCAATTATTCGTTTTCCCGGCACACCAGCCGTTTATAATGTCCGGAGCCTTGGGAGAGGCAAAATCCAGCTCCTGCACTTGCGCGTCATACATCTTTTTGTTTACGCTTACAAAGTCGTCATGAACACCGAACCCTTTCTTTATCCAGATGGAATTGGCAATTCCCAACTGTGTGGTATTGTCCAAATCGAGCAACGCCTCCACCAGCTTCTTATTATAGTTGTTCATTTCTTCCAACGAATAGCCCGAAAAGCCCAGGACATCTGTCATCTCAGATAGTGTGTTTCCCAACGCTCCATTGGCAATCATAGACAGACAGAGCGAAGCGCTCAAAGGAGAGATGAACAGATTGGGCTTTTCCACCTCAGTTTTACAAACCTGATTAAAGAAACGGAAAGCGAAATCCGTTCCTAAATCCATCATCTCCTGCTCGGCACGGGTCAAGGCAATGTCTTTGCGAGGCTTGGGTTGTGGTGAAGAGTTGTCGTCACTCTGGCAGGCTGCAAGGATACAAAGTAGGCTTAAGGCAGTAATCGTTTTTTTTAAGCATAAGCAAATAGTATTAGTTTTAAAACAGTTATCTATATAGAAAATGCTTGAACAAACAAAATACTGCATTGAAGAAACAATAAAAAATAGTACATTCCTACTCTATTATTATACTGCAAAGTTCTGCATATTTTTTGCAGTCGCACTGCATATGTGTTGCAGCACCACTGCATATGTGTTGCAGTCGCGCTGCATATATATTTGCAGTGTCACTGCAACAGCTCTGCAGTGCTACTGCAAAATATATACAGCAGCTTTGCAGTAACGTGATTGATTTCACCCGGTTATTGTTGCCAATTCCAGCACCCCTTCCGGCAAATATCCGCTGCGTATGCGCCATTCCTGGGGATAAAGATTATTGGCACGGTTACCTATATTCTTGACAAATCCTAGAGGTATCTGTTTGTAGGTGAGCAAGACAATGCCGCGCGGAGCAGTCTCCGAAAGGACAACAGCCTCCTTGCGCAGATAGCTGATGGCCTGCTCGCGGCCTATCTCTTCATGGGCAAAGGCATCCGGATTCAGTGCTATACTCATGGCGAGCCCATGAGCAGGCATCCAGTCTTTTCCTTTCAACTCGGCAACATCTACCCCAGCCTGCACGATACGGAGTGACGAACGCAAAGCCGACAGTTCGGAGAGATACGCTTTAGGGAAAGCGCTGACGTTGTTGCCATTGACGATAAATTCGTAATTATCCGGAACCGCAAACCACTCATGCAGTGCCGAAAGCTGTTCTTTGGAAACACCCGGAGTTTTCGCTCCTTTTCCTTGAGGTTTTCTTCCTTTTTCCCAGGATTTCACCTGCCCGGCCCAGGTATTCCCATCGCTCACGCCCGGTTTGCGGAGAACTGCCAAAAAGAATCCTTCCCCCTTCGTCCGATGGGGCAGGAAACGATAGGCGGGAAAGTCCTCTCCCGACAATAGATTACCCGTAATATTCCAGTCAGTAGAAATTTCCAACGGCAATACCTCCGCCCCGAATTCATCCCGTATCCAACGGATGTTCTCTTCGTTTTCCTTTGTATTATAGGTACAAGTACTGTAGATGAGAATGCCTCCGGACTTCAAGCAAGGCCAGATATCCGTAACGATGCGACGCTGGCGCTGCCAGCAGATTTCCACATTCTCCCCACTCCACTCACTTACCGCAACGGGGTCTTTACGGAACATCCCCTCGCCAGAGCAGGGGACATCCGTCAATATGACGTCGAAGAAGTCCGTCAAGGAAGAAAAATCTGCCGGGTCATTATTAGTGACCACCACACCGGAATGCCCCCACTTCGTAAGATTCTCCGCCAATACCTGCGAGCGGTTGCGGATTACCTCATTGGCCACCAGCAGACTGCCTGCGGGCAACACGCTACGGGCATGCGTGGATTTCCCGCCGGGAGCCGCACAGAGGTCAAGCATCACCACCGGTCCTTCGCCCACATACCGCCTCAAAGCCTGCTCCACAAACATAGACGAAGCCTCCTGCACATAGTAGCAGCCTGCATGAAACAGCGGGTCAAAAGTGAATGTCAGCCGCTTGTCCAGATAGTATCCGGCAGTAGACCAAGGGACATGCCTAAAAGAGGAACGAAAAAGACTGAATGAAGATTCCGGTAATTTATCTTCATTCAGTCGGATACTGACCGGCTGCTCCCCTTCCAGGGCGGCAGCCAGCTTTTCATATTCTTCCACACCCAAGAGGGCGCGTGTATAATCGGTGAAAGATGAGGGTAGCTTCATGCTTTGAACTGTTTTATGGCAGCAAAGATAGTGCAAAATACGTTTCACCAATCTACGGGGCTAAACAAAAAGCACGGTTCAATACTCTTTTTAAAAACTGAGTTTCACCCCTGCAAAATAGGAACGCGGTGCACCCGGTCCGTAGATATAACCGGAATCGCGGCTCGCTCCTTTATCAAAATCTTTCTGATAAGAATTGAATATATTCTGTACACCGGCATTGAGCTGCAAACAGAACCCTTGAAAATCAAAGTCGTAAGCTATCTTTGTTCCAAGCTCAAAGAAGTCCGGACTCTTTACCAATACATCCGCCTCACCGTTCACCTCCGAAAGCAAATGGGGAACGTACATCCGCCCGGTATAATTGCCGTTCAAAGCTATTGAGAAGGCTTTAACCGGCATATAGGTAGCTGTAAAGTAGCCGTAGACGTCGGGAGTACGCAGTATCTTGTCGCTGTAACGTTCTTTCTCCGACAAGTGCTCCTCATCCGCACTCCATTCTTCGGGAGAGTCATAGATACTTCGTTGAAGCGTCAGCCCTGCCTGCAACTGAACCTTATCCTTATAGGCAACCTTTCCTTCCAATGTGCCGCCATACACTTTAGCTCCCGAACCATTGATACGGGTCTGTATCAGATAAGCGCTACCATCCGGGTCTTTCACCGGAGGCGTCAGGACAAACGGGTCGGAAAGTTTCGTGTAGAAGCCTTCCACCAGTAGGTTTGCCTGGAAATCTCCGAAATAGTGGTACCAATCTACCGAAGCATTGAAGCTGCGCGAACGCTCTTCCTTCAATCCTTTGGCGCGGACAATGGAAACCAACTCTCCACCCACATTACTGATATGCAGATCTTCATCAAACGCTTGTGGAGCACGGAATCCCTCAGCATAACTGAAACGGATATTCACATCCTGAGTAGGATTGTAACGGATATTGGCACGGGGACTGAAAACAGCCTTGTCCATGATGCTGTTTTTATCTACGCGCCCCGCCAATCAGGAAACTCCACTGTTCGTTCTTCCACTCATTCTGGGCATAGACGCTTGCTATATTCACCACTTGGTTCAACGGGGCGGGGTATATTTCTCAATCAGTTGTTGCAAGCGGTCACCCGTTGCCGTAGGATCTTCGGCCAAAGCAGCATCACGATACTTCTGTACGTCCGTTCTTGTCATGCAGATTGTCGTGATTGAACTCAATGCCTCCGGTCAAATCGGCAGGCATAAACAGACACTTGTCAAAATGATAAATATACTGGCACCCAGCACACCGGTAAAGTCCGTAGTCATTCCATAAGCGCTGTAATAACTATTGCGCACGATGTGCTGAGCCGAAGCATAGGTACTGAACGTATGTTTCTGGTTTTTGGAGAAAGCCGTGAACTTGAGCCCACCCGTGTTGATGGAATGTTTCAGCTGTTCCACCAGTCCGGGCGCCCGGTACCGTTCAATCCGGCATCCTCGGCTATATGAGGGGGAAGGCTGAAGCCACTTCCACCACGCGGAATTCCTCCATATGATGGTATTCAAGGCTCAGCTTGGAATAGGCACTTGTCCGGTAGTAAGCATTCAGACCGACAGTCTGGTTCTTCAGCTTCGGTAATTCGGAAAAACCGTCTCCGTTGGAGTCCCATGCCGAACGATGCCTGCTCTGGCCGTACACATAAGCCCCCATCTTACTGTCCGAAGAAACCAAGGAAAGATTCAGGGTCGTGTTGTTGTCGAACGAGCCGGAACCGTCGAAATTGGAAATGGTATGCGAGAAAGAACCGGAATTGCGAATCGGTTCCTTCGTAATGATATTCACCGTCCCGGCAATGGCCGAAGAACCGAACAAGGCTGAACCACCTCCACGCACCACTTCCACACGCTCTATCATGTTGGCGGGAATCTGTTCCAACCCATACACACCGGCCAGAGAGGAAAAGATGGGACGTGAGTCTATCAATATTTGGGTATATTTCCCATCCAGCCCGTTGATGCGCACTTGTGAATAACCGCAATTCTGGCAATCGGTCTCCACCCGCACACCTGGCTGAAAGGCCAGTCCTTGCGACAAAGTATGCGAGTTTGTCTGCTCAAACAGTTTAGGAGTGACCACTTTGACCAAAGTGGGTGCCAAGCGCCGGGCAGTCTCATTGCGGTTGGCTGTGACTACCACCCCGTCCAGTGCCACCATGTCTTCTTCCAACTCAAAGTTCTCTTCCAAGGTCTTACCACGTTTCAGAACGACTTTGCGCTCCTGCGACTTATAACCTACGGCACTGACGGACAACGTGAACTCACCTTCAGGCAGATTCTTTAGGAAATAGTGACCGGTGGCATCGGTCATGGTCCGATGGTGGTGCCTTTCAGCGAAACTGTCATATAAGGCAAATGTTCCCTTGTACTTTTTTCTATTACATGACCGACAATATTGGCATCGGTACTCTTCAAATCTTCGGCATAAACGGTTGATGAGAGTAACAGACATACTGCTCCCACCACAAAAAATATATATTTTTTCATGTACTTCTAAAATAATATGTTAATCAATGAGGTTGACGCAATCCCACAACGGAATTGCCTTAATCTATCGGATTTGAAAAAAAGAAGGGGGAGCACGCAGGCAAATACCGCCACGAAGCTTTACACACTTGATGCATTCCGTGGTAAGAATGCTCAGTACACACAACAAAACAAGGAAAACCGTCGCGGCAACCGGAAGCAACGGAAGGGAAGAAGAGACGAAAGAGGCTAGATAGAAAATGGTTTCCAACTGCACCTCTGTATGCTCATGCTGGCCCTTGAATGGATGGGAATGCACAATGATAACACCATTCACCACATGCGAGTGGGTAAACAGCGTAATTCCTCCCAGATAGGCAATGAACAGCAGAGGGAGGAAACACTTCATTATATTCCTCAACTTCATCAAGACTTCCCAATAAAAACAGATGCGCAAAGATAACAGTATTTACAATAAGAAACAACCCGGTTTGTATATTTACCTCTATTTACAGTCGCAAATACCTACTTCTTGTTATTCCGGAAAAAAGACAATAAGACATTTTCACGGAAAAATATCGCCTTATTTCCGGTTTTCTAAAAAAAATATCTTCTCTTTGCAACTTTATAAAGGTGACGACACGTCTAACCAACAAAGAAACAAATTAAAAGACCATAGATTATGAAACGTATCATTTTTGGATTAATGCTCGCCATGATGTTCTGCACACTGGTGCAAGGCGCAAACAGAACCGTAACAGAGAACGACGGTCAGGGGAACAAGAAAAGAGTCATCGAATTGAGGGACACTGTCATCAATGGAGAAACCGTAACAGACACACTCAGTGTCATGACTTATGAAAACGGTGCCGGCAGTAGCAATGCTCCGGAAAAATGGAGAACCCACCATAGCAGCGGTATGGACTGGAACGGGTTCGACTCGGGAGCAAGACCTCGGAAACCGTGATTGCCGTAACAGCCATCGTCTTTGTATTCGGACTGCCGCTACTCATCATATTCGTAGTATTCTTCTTCCGCTATAAAAACCGGAAAGCCAAGTACCGCCTGGCGGAACAGGCCCTGGCCAGCGGACAGCAACTGCCTGAAAACTTCTTCAAAGAAGCCGCAGCAACGGATATCCGCAGCAAAGGCATCAACAACATATTCGTCGGCATCGGCCTGTTCATCTTCCTTTGGGCCATTACCGGAGAATTCGGTCTCGGATGTATCGGCTTGCTCGTCATGTTCACCGGCTTCGGACAATTGGTGATTTTCTACAGCCAACAGAAGAAGAACGAAGAAAAATGAGTCAGATGGGTGACATATCGTTAGTCGCACAGGTCGTGGTGTTTCACAACACCAGGGCCTTCGACCAGTTGGTAAAGAAGTACCAGTCGCCCGTGCGGCGGTTCTTCCTGCACCAGCCTGCGGCGACAGCGAGTTGAGTGACGACCTGGCACAAGATACGTTTATCAAGCCTATACAACATCGCTTCGTTCAAGAATTTGTCCAGCTTCTCAACCTGGCTCTACCGTATTGCCTATAACGTTTTTTATGATTATATTCGCAGCCGGAAGGAAACAGACGATTTGGATACGTACCGAGTGGACGCTCAATGCAGCACACTGCAGCAGGACGTGGGACAGCACATGGACATTTACCGTGCCCTGGCCACACTGAAGGAAATGGAACGCACCTGCATCACGCTCTTCTACATGGAAGACCAAAGCATCGAAAAGATTGCAGGTATCACCGGATGTCCGGCGGGAACGGTAAAAAGCCACCTCTCGCGGGCGAAAGACAAAATGGCTTCCTACTTAAAACAAAATGGTTATGATGGAAAATGATGATAAACTCCTGACTTCATTCTTTGCCGAACACCGGCAGGAAATAGCCGATAACGGGTTCAGCCGCCGCGTACTGCGACATCTGCCCGACCGTAGCCGCCACTTGGCGCAGATATGGACAGCATTCTGCTTTACTCTGGCCCTCGTACTGTTCGTCTCCCTCGACGGAGTGCAGCTGATACTGGACACCTTGCGCGAAACCTTCGATACTGCCATCCGGAGCGGAGCTTCGGAGCTTGACCCCAAGTCGTTAATCATTGCCGGAGTGGTATTGCTCTATTTCGGTTACCGCAAGATTTCATCTATGGCATAGTTGTTTTTCAATGATAAATCGTATCTTTGTCCCCTCATAAAACTAACTAAGAGGAGAAAGTTTTGAGAAAGATTCTATTCATCATATTATTCGTTTTTTCTATTGGGAATGCCGGGGCGCAAGCAACAAGCGATTCCATTGTCATGAATTACTTGAAGGAAATGGGCGCCCCCGTCACTTATAACAATGAAGTGAAATTGCTGATGACCGGCCATGACAAGTTCGTCGATCTCTTCGAGAATATCCGCCATGCCCGGCATCATATCCATTTGGAATACTTCAACTTCCGCAACGACTCCATAGCCAATGCCTTGTTCAGCCTTCTGGCAGAGAAAGCCAAGGAGGGAGTTGAAGTCCGCGCCATGTTCGATGCCTTCGGCAACTGGTCCAACAACCAACCATTGAAAGAACGCCATCTGAAATCCATCCGCGCCCAAGGCATCGAAATCGTTAAGTTCGATCCTATCACTTTTCCCTGGGTGAATCATGCCATACACCGCGACCATCGGAAAATAGTAGTGATTGACGGCAAAATAGGTTATACCGGCGGCATGAACATTGCCGATACTACATCAACGGATTACCTAAAATCGGTAAATGGCACGATATGCACATACATCTTGAAGGAGATGCCGTGCGCTATCTGCAGGGCATCTTCCTGACCATGTGGAACCGGGAAACGGGACAACACGTAGGTGGACCTGCCTACTTCCCGGATACTCAGCAACTGCCCGACAGTATTGCCGAAGAAATAGCCATCGTGGACCGCACGCCACGCGAAACACCACGCTCCATCAGCCATGCCTATGCAGCTTCCATACAAGCCGCACAGAAGAGCATCCGAATCGTGAATCCTTATTTCGTTCCGACCAAATCAATCCGCAAGGCAATCAAGAACGCACTGAAAAAAGGTACTGAAGTGGAAATCATGATACCTGCCGTGTCGGACATAGCCTTTACTCCGGATGCCTCATTCTACATAGCACACAAGCTGATGAAGAAAGGAGCCAAGATATATCTCTTCAACGGCGGCTTCCACCATTCCAAGATAATGATGGTAGACAGCACTTTCTGCACGGTGGGTACTGCCAATCTCAACAGCCGCAGCCTGCGCTATGACTACGAGACAAACGCTTTCATCTTCGACCCCAAGACCACCAATGAGCTGAATGCCATGTTCGAACGGGACGTGCAAAACAGTACGCTACTCACTCCCGAAGTCTGGAAAAAGCGTTCCGGATGGAAGAAATTCGTAGGCTGGGTGGGAAACCTGATGACCCCCTTCCTCTAATTTTTAATTATTAATTATTAATTATTAATTAATTCTCCTACCTTTGCGTTCGGATAAAAACAGAGCATTACATCATGAAACAATATTTAGACCTGCTGAACCGCGTACTGACCGAAGGCGTAGAGAAAAGCGACCGTACGGGTACCGGCACCATCAGCGTATTCGGCCACCAGATGCGTTTCAACATGGATGAAGGCTTCCCCTGCCTTACTACCAAGAAGCTGCATCTGAAATCAATCATATACGAACTGCTATGGTTCCTCCAAGGAGACACCAATGTGAAATATCTTCAGGACAACGGTGTACGCATCTGGAACGAATGGGCGGACGAAAACGGTGACCTGGGACATATTTACGGGTATCAATGGCGCTCCTGGCCGAACTATAAAGGTGGATTCATCGACCAAATCAGCGAAGCTGTAGAAACCATCAAGCACAATCCCGACTCACGCCGGATTATAGTCAGCGCATGGAATGTAGGTGATTTGGACAACATGAACCTCCCTCTGCCACGCCTTCTTCCAGTTCTATGTCGCCAACGGACGGCTGAGCCTACAACTGTATCAGCGTAGTGCGGACATTTTTTAGGAGTGCCCTTCAATATTGCTTCCTATGCCCTGCTCCTGCAGATGATGGCGCAAGTCACCGGACTGAAAGCCGGAGATTTCATCCATACCTTAGGAGATGCTCACATCTATCTGAACCATTTGGAGCAGGTAAAACTCCAACTATCTCGTGAACCGCGGGATTTGCCGCAGATGAGAATCAATCCGGATGTGAAAAACATCTTCGACTTCAAGTTCGAGGATTTTGAGTTGGTCAACTATAACCCGCATCCGCATATTGCAGGAAAAGTGTCAGTATAAATCCTACAATAAAAAGATAGAAAGAGAAAAGAATTTTACACACATATGATTAGTATTATTGCTGCAGTAGACAGAAAGAGAGGTATCGGTTATCAGAACCGGTTGTTATTCTGGCTTCCCAATGATTTGAAGCGTTTCAAAGCCCTCACCACGGGAAATACCATCATCATGGGCCGAAAGACCTTTGAATCTCTCCCCAAAGGCGCGCTTCCCAACCGCCGCAACGTTGTTCTGTCCACTCAAAAAGATTTGATCTGTCCCGGTACAGAAGTTTTTCCCTCATTGGAAGAAGCACTAAGCAGTTGCCAGCCCGACGAACACGTCTACATCATCGGCGGTGCAAGCGTTTATCGCCAGGCACTCCCCTTTGCAGATACCCTCTGCCTGACCGAAGTGGATGCAGAAGCCCCTCAGGTGGACGCCTACTTTCCCGAAGTCGCTCCGACTGTATGGCAAGAAAAAAGCAGGGAGTCCCATCCCGCAGATGAGAAGCATCCCTGCCCTTATGCATTCGTCGATTATATCCACCGGTAAAATTAATCTTCCTCTTCTTCTACCGTTATAGGCATCTGCCGCTTGATGGCTTCGTGGAAAGAAATCAAGGTTTCCGTACGCGCCAGTCCCAGCGGCTGCAACTTATCATGTATGATGCTCAGCAAATGATGGTTGTTGCGGGCATAAAGCTTTATGAACATATCATACTTGCCCGTTGTAAAATGGCATTCCACAATCTCGGGAATAGCTTCCAATGCTCTCGTTACAGCATCAAAAGAAGCAGGATCCTTTAGATAGATACCGATATAGGCGCATGTTTCATATCCTATCTTCTCCGGATCAATCACATATTCAGAACCTTTCAATATACCTAAGTTTGTCAGCTTTTGAATGCGCTGATGAATGGCTGCTCCCGATACATTACAAGCTCTGGCCACTTCAAGAAAAGGAATGCGTGCATTATCGGCTATAAGTTTTAAAATCTGTTCGTCTAAAGTATCCAATTGATGATGTCCCATTTCAAATTCTAATGATTAATAAATTACTATATCTCCCGCATATCTATACGGCAACATGCAAAGTTAGCTATTTTTTTCGCCAATAAAAAATACGGTTTATAACTTTTCTTGCAAAAAAAAAGAATAATACCGCATATCAGGCATTTCAAAGTGCATATGCAAAATTCCATCTCGCATGACCGGAAAATTGCAGATGAGCTTTAAAGATATTATCTTTGTAGTAGCAATAATAATGAACCGTTATGAAAAAGTATTCCTTATTCCTATTATGCCTGATGGCAGCAATATCCTTGCATGCCCAAAGTTTTGCCGATTATTTTGCAGATAAAACCCTGCGTGTCGACTATATCTTTACCGGAAATGCAGCCAAACAAGAGATATGCCTGGACGGATTGTCTTGTCTCCCTCTTGGGCAGGAAGGAAGCATCATTACCTGAGTTGCCCCTGCAAGGAAACGGACAAATCATTATGCGAGATGCAGCCAATGGCAGCGTAATCTACAAAACATCCTTTTCTTCGCTCTTCCAGGAGTGGCTGGAAACGGATGAAGCCAAAGCGGTGACCAAAGGATTCGAAAACACCTTTCTCCTTCCCTATCCCCTCCGTCCTGCAGAAATAGAAATAACACTTCTCGACCCGCGTAGAAATGTACGGGCAAGCATGAAACATACGGTCAGTCCCGACGACATCCTGATACATCAGAAAGGTACTGCCCACATCACACCACATAAATATCTGCTGCAAAGCGGCAATACGGCCAAATGCATCGACGTAGCCATCCTTGCAGAAGGATATACTCCCGAAGAGATGCCGGTATTCTACGAAGACGCAGCCATTGCCTGCGAAGTCTGTTTGCCCACGAACCCTTCCGGTCCATGAAAAAGCACTTCAACATTGTAGCAGTGGCTAGCCCCTCCGAAGACAGCGGAGTAAGCGTACCACGCCTCGGAGAATGGAAACGGACAGCATTCAGCTCTCATTTCAGCACATTCTATTCAGACCGGTATCTGACCACCTCCCGTGTCAAATCCATACACGATGCGCTGGCGGGAATACCGTATGAACACATCATCATCCTTGCCAATACGGAAGAATACGGCGGCGGTGGAATCTATAATTCCTATACCCTTACTACCGCCCACCATCCAATGTTCCGCCCCGTTGTGGTACATGAGTTCGGGCATAGCTTTGGCGGACTGGCCGATGAATACTTCTACGACAATGACGTGATGACAGATACCTATCCACTAGATGTGGAACCCTGGGAACAGAACATCAGCACAAGAATCGATTTCATTTCCAAATGGGAAGATATGCTTGCTCAAGGAACTCCCGTTCCTACTCCCTCTTCTGAAAGTGGAACATATCCCGTAGGTGTATATGAAGGAGCTGGCTATTCTGCCAAAGGCATTTACCGTCCGGCAGACAATTGCCGCATGCGCACCAATGAATACCCTACTTCTGCCGGTCTGCCAACGGGCCATCCGCCGCGTCATTGAATTTTATACTGAATAAAAACAAACTAAACTAAAAGAACTTATGATCAGACTTCAACGTATTACAACAGCTGACACAGACTTGTACAGCTACATGGAGAAATTAATGACCCAATCGTTCCCTTCAGAGGAGTACCGGGAACTGGAGGAATTGCGCAAGTATACAGATACCAAAACGCACTTCTATAACAATATCATCTTCCATAACAACACCCCGGTAGGTCTCATCACTTACTGGGATTTCGGACATTTTTACTATATAGAGCATTTTGCCATTGACCCCGCACAGCGTAACGGCGGATATGGAAAGAGCGTACTAAACCATTTATGCCAACTCTTAAAACATCCCATCGTCTTGGAAGTGGAAATACCCGAAGAAGAAATGCTAAACGCCGCATTAACTTCTATCAACGGCAAGGATTCTCCTTATGGGAAAAGCCCTACCAACAACCACCCTATAAAACAGGCGACAACTACCTGCCTATGCTCATCATGGCCTATGGAGATATAGAATGTGGAAAGGATTTTGACTCTGTAAAGGAACACATCTACCGCGAAGTATATAATGTGAAATCTTAAAAACCCAATATACTTAAAAACAATAAAGGTCTTTCATTTGTTGAAACGACCTTTATTATATCATTAAACTAACTTTTACTGACGCGGTTGCGCAGAATAGTTAATCTTCAAAGCATAAGCCTTACGAAGCGCTTCTTTGATATCTGTTACGATACCCATTTTCGTATCTTGGTCAACTTTCAAAGACACTGTCATCTGCGGCTGATCTTCTTCTTTCATACTGGCACGTTCACCAATAATGTAATCTTGAATTTCAGCAACTTCAGCATAGCTGTCGTTCAACTGGATACGGCTCTCATTACCTAACTTCTTACGAAATTCGGCAGTAGGTTTTCCTACATAGATAAACGTAACCAAAGACTTCTTTTCAAGTTTCTCCAATTCTGTAGCTTGCGGAACCTTAAACTCAACCTTCAATGTTACCTCACGCATCGTTGTTACAATCATGAAGAAGAACAACAAGGTGAAGATAAGGTCAGGCAGAGAAGAAGTGTTCAACGCCGGCATTCCACGTTTACCAGTCTTATTAAATTTTCCCATTACTTCTTTTCTCCGTACTTTTTAGGTTCTGCCTCAGAAATCTTCTGAGAATAAATTTCACGAATTGCATCTTGTTGTTCTTGATCCAACTCCATATAATTCTTCTGCCACTTTTCCTGAGCCAATTCATCACGCAACTCGTTATAAGCTGCTACCAACTCATTCTGTACAGACATATATGCTTTGTATGAAGAACCACGGTCACAACGCAAAGAAATCACATGGCCTTCCGTCACTTGTACTGTACCGAAGAAAGGAACATTCTTAGAAATCTTTTCCGGTTTTGTATCTTCGTTATACGGATTGGCAATAAATTCTTTTGCTTTTGCACGCAATTGGTCAACAGTAATATAATCATTCCCGCACATTAACTGGTCCTGCATGTTCAAGAAGACTTGCAATACGTTGCGTTCCTTCTTCTTTGCATCGTCCAACTTCTGGTCCTTTTCCGGTGGAGGCGGCAAACGTCTTGCCAAACCACGGTCGGTATCCATAGATGTTGTAATCAAGAAGAAAATCAGCAACAAGAAAGCGATGTCCGCAGTAGAACTTGAGTTAATTTCAGGAACTTCTCTTTTCTTTTTAGCCATTGTAATTATATCTTTAAATTGAGTTACCTCAATTGATTATGATAATTTTTTCTTAATGCTACTAAAAATGATTGCCAAGACTGTACCAGCAAACAAGATATAGATAGAATAAAGGAACATGTCAGTAAGCTTCAACCAGAAAGGTACGTTCTCAGTTCCGCTATAACCCGGAATAACAAGTGGTTCTTCACTACCCATAGTCCAAGAAATAACAACAACTGCAACCAATATAACCAAACCAATCAAAGATTTCAACGCTGCTCCCGGATTGTCTTTCAGTGCAGCTCCAAATTGGAACAAAACACCAACCACGGTAGCAATAATAGCTACAAAGAACAGAATGTACATCAAATAAATCAATGCGTCTGTATGAGCCGGTTGCCACATTTCTGCGTCAACGCTTGCCAACACTGCATCGCCCTGAGCATCTCCACCGAAGAAGAACATGCCCAACACTACCAAGATGATAGCGAACATGACATACAGTGCATAGTATGATACTTATATGATAACTTAGCCATCTTAATTATTTTTTGTATTTCAAGTCATATTTGATAACCATATCCAACAGAGAGATAGAAGAATCTTCCATTTCGCTGGTCAAAGCTTCAATCTTAGCCAGGATGTAGTTATAGAATACCTGCAGAATCAAGGCAACGATCAAACCGAAGATAGTTGTAATCAAGGCAACCTTCATACCACCTGCTACAACCGTCGGAGAGATATCACCTACCTGCTGGATCTTATCAAATGCCTGCACCATACCGATTACAGTACCCAAGAATCCCAAAGACGGAGCCATAGCGATGAACAGTGTAATCCAAGAGCAACCTTTTTCCAGGTAACCAGCTTGTACACCACCGTAAGAAACTACTGACTTTTCTACTACGTCGATACCTTGGTCAATTCTCATCAGACCTTGATAGTAGATAGAAGCGATAGGACCTCTAGTGTTACGTGCGATGTCTTTAGCAGCTTCAACGTCACCTTTTTCCAAAGCAGCTTCAATAGCAGCCAAGAATTTCTTTGTGTTGATTTCAGCCAAGCTCAAATAAATGATACGTTCAATACAAAATGCAAGACCGATAACCAATGCGATAGCTACCAAACTCATGAAAGATGCAGTACCTTCAATAAACTTAGTTTTGAGTTCTTTGTGGATACCACCTTCTGCAGCTTCCATTGCGGCAGGAGCAGCAGCGTCAGCAGCAGGTGCTACAGCTGCTTGTTCAGTTTGTTCAGCTGCAGGAGCATCTTGAGCCTGAGCAAGTTGAGTTGAGCCAAATGTTAAGACTCCCATCCAAAAGTCCGTCCGGTTGTAGCGAAGCCAGACTTTGTTGACAATGTGGTTCCGGCTGAGGAACCTGCGGCATCAAGATCAACGAAGCGTTCCTTGGCTCCTGCAATAACGGCCGTATTGAAGACCTCCGTGTAGGCGCAGAGGTGATCAAAGGCAAAAAAGTTGCAGAGGGAGTTCGTTTCCTGGTT
>ENA-OQCS01000147-OQCS01000147.1-human-gut-metagenome-genome-assembly--contig:-NODE-147-length-35561-cov-4.947847_pt1 | contig 35561 bp, 39 predicted proteins | sample MGYA00242757_ERZ504575 | MGnify/ENA primary metagenome ERZ504575 (study PRJEB26092, sample SAMD00036297) | human gut metagenome | host: Homo sapiens | study: EMG produced TPA metagenomics assembly of... | reverse complement strand
AGATGAAATAATGATAAAATACAGTAACTAACTTTTAGTTGCTGTTATTTTTTTAGGAGTGGTGTTTATGAAGGAAAAGACGCATTTAGTTAGAAATCGATGTCTTTTTTCAATTGTTATTATTTTAATTTATTTTGTTTGTCATAGAATTCCATTGAACGGAATTGATATGAGTGCTTATGATAATTTAAGTTTGGATCTAGGTGCTGTATTATCCCTTGCAGTAAATGGTTCAAATAAACAATGTTATGTTATGAGTTTGGGTATTTCGCCTTATATTACGGCAAGTTTAATTGTAATGATTTTATTTGCGATGCGCTCAAAAGAGGCAAAGGCTCGTACGTCACCTAAGGCAATGAATTATTGGATTACGTCCATTACTTTTATTGTTGCGTTGGTTCAATCTATTTTTTATGCAGTGGATCTTAAGTATATAAATCGAGATTTAATGAGTATTTTAGTGGTTATATTTGAATTAATGGCCGGGGCAAGTATTGCACAATATTTATTAATGAAAAATCAAAAGTATGGTGTGGGTGGATTTGCGCCAATTATTATTGTGAATATGACAGAAACTTTAGTTGGAATATTAGTGAAATCTTCTCTTGAAGCGTTAATGATTCCTCTAGCTATTTCTTTTGTGATGGTCATAATTATGATCTTTATGGAAATGCATGAGAAAAGAATACCTGTTCAAAGAGTTTCTGTGCATAATGTGCACGCCGAAAAGAATTATATGGCTATTAAATACAATCCTGTAGGATTTATGGCGTTAATGTTTGGTTCTGCAATTTTTATGATTCCACAATTGATTGTGGCTTTGATTCATCATTATCATAAATCAGAAATTATTAGTTTTTTATATAAGAATTTAAATATGTCTACCTTATTTGGTATGCGTGTCTATGTAGTCATGATGTTTGTGTTTACCGTGTTATTGAGCTTATTGTTTGTGAATCCAAAAGATTTATCGGATAACCTTCTACAAGTGGGGGATTGTATAGAGAATGTTCCTGCAGGTAAGCCTACACGTAGACATATTCGTAAATGGGTTTTAATATTGAGTTGTATTAGTGGTGGAATCATGTGTGGTTGTTTAAGTCTTTGTTTGTATTTACAGTATAAAGGTATTGTAGATGCAACCGTGGCCATGCTTCCAACTACATTTATGATGCTTTCAGGATTTATTTGTAGTATTTATTTAGAAATTCGTGCTTATCGTGACTTTGATTCATATAAGCCATTTATATAGGGGGTAGTATTTATGATGTATTTTGTACCTTCCTGGTATCATGGAAATGAATATAAAGAAAATGAACAATATTTTTATGTGCGTCGTGCAGTAACAGAATTTGATGATAGTGTTAAACAAATTCAGCTGTTTAACCGTAATGACATTATGGATTATAAGATTTTGAATTTGTCGTATAGTCCAAACTTTCGTCACTTTCTTCATAGACAAAGTGTATTCCATGCACCATATTGGTCTTGTTTTGATGCGATTCAAGAAATTAGACGTACAAAAGTAGATATTCTTTCCTATCATGATTTGATGTGGCCAGACCATACGGAATTTGTCTACACACCATTTTGTATTGTGGCTTATGTAAATAATCAAAAATATGCAGAAGTACATTTTGGTGAAGATGGAAATATGATTGAAGTCTTTTTGTATCAAGATAATATGATGGTCCGTAAAAATGTATATGATGATCGAGGCTTTTTATCGGACACTATTGTTTATGAAAATAATCAAGCTGTTTATGAACAATACCTTGATGGAAAAGGGAACTGGAAATTATGCCATTTCTTTGAGGATGGACATGTTGAAGTGAATCCAGAGAATCCTTTCTATTTAATTAATAATAAAAGATATGATTTTAATTGTTTAAATTATGATTCAATGGAACCCTTAATTGAAGAGGTTTTTTCAACATATCTAGATGAAATGACAGATTCAACGGATATTTTCTGTTTGGCAATGCATACTCTTCATCATGATTTATTAGAAAGCTTATTCTCAAAAAGAAAAACAATTCTTTCTTTCTATCAAAATCGTTTGGAATTATTTGATGATGCAGAATTGAAATCATTAATTCGAAATACGAATTATTGTATTGTCGATTCGAAACATAAAATTCGTCCTTTAGAAAAATATGCAGGTAAAACTTTACCAATTGTAGATATTACACCATTTGATACGCGTGCTGATTTTGGGATTAGTCAACAATTAACGGTTCAAAACATCTTGGTTCCTATTGATACGATTGAACAATCAAAATTTGAAGAATTGATTCTTTTATTTGATAAGTATTTTGAAATAAATGAAACAGCTCGTGTTCATTTCTTTACTCGTAATGCGAATTGGGATCGTGTGGATTCCGTTTTGAATTTCACCCGAGAAGTATTAAAAGTGAATGGACTCGATGAAAGATTGGCTCGAAAAGAGACAAATGATAAAGCTGAGTTTGATTTGGACGAAGAAAAGAAAGTTCCAATCAAATTCTTCGTAGATCAATGTGTGGATGAATTGAGTATTTCTAAATGCATACGTGAACAACGTATTATGGTGGATGTGACATCACGTCCAGATTTATATTTACAGATTTCATGTATTAGTAGTGCCATTCCGCAAATTGTTTCTTTTAATACACAATATGTGCATGATGGAAAGAATGGTTTTATTGTCAAAGAAGTATCTGAAGTATTGAATGGCTTAAAGTATTATTTGGATAATATTACGAATTGGAATAAGTGTATGATTTATTCTTATGAATTAGGTAAGGAATATAATACGGCAAGTTTAATTCGTAAGTGGAAGGGAGTTATGAAGCAAGTTGAACAAGATTAGTGTTTTACAAGTAGGAAATGAAGATTTAAGTTTAACACTTCATATTCCTGACTTTGTGGATTGGAATTATGTAGACGATTTAAAAGAGGCTACTGAAAGAAGTTATGATGTATGTGTTTTAAATCGTTGTGTAAATAAAGAAGAGGTATATATCTTATTAAAGAAGATTCGTGCTTATACAATGTTTGTGCTAGACTCTGTTGAATTGAAGGGTTGGACAAAATGGATCTATGCTTCTAGAATGGCAAAATACGTAGATGTGAATTCTCTACAAACATTTATTGATAAGGATATACAGCTTTTCTATTCTTATACCTATGGTGAGAAATTTGTTCCTCAGACACTATCTATTTCACAAAGCTTTAAAGGTAGTGTTTTCTGGAATGGATATACAGGTGTTGAACTTGAGGGTGATTATGGAGATGATTTTTATCAAATCGCATATTGGAGGTATAATATTCCTCTATTTAAAGGTCAAACTTTAGATTTATGGTTAGAATACGAAAAGGATGAGTCTGTTTCAATTGAATTGAAAATCGAACAGTTTGAAGGTGGTTCACTTTCATCCTTACAGAATCGTTGGATCTTTTCAGAAAAAGATTTAAGTTCAATTGTTCATTTAAGTAATGATAAGATAGACGGTCCTGTATTTATTTCTTTACTCGCAAAGGGTAAGGGGAAATTAAAAATAGTAGGTTTACATGATCGTCATTCTCGTAAAGAATATGGATCTTTTTTACCTGGAGGAATCCGTAAGGTTACATCTAAACGTGAAGAAGTTTTTATGTACTTTGATCCAGGAGATATGAAACCACCTTTAAATGTATATTTTAGTGGATATAAGACACAAGAAGGTTTTGAAGGATTCTATATGATGCGTAATATGGGAACGCCATTTTTGTTGATTTCTGAAGCTCGACTAGAGGGTGGAGCCTTCTATTTGGGAGACAAAGAATATGAAAATCTTATTGTTTCTGGTATTCAAGATTGTTTAAATCAACTTGGATTTGATCGTTCTCAACTTATTTTATCTGGACTTTCTATGGGAACTTTTGGAGCTTTATATAATGGTTGCAAATTAAGGCCGCATGCGATTTTATTGGGTAAACCATTGGCTAGCTTGGGTGATATGGCCAATAATGAACGTATTTCTAGACCAGGAGGTTTTCCTACTTCATTAGATGTATTGTCAAAGAATTATGGGGATATGAGTTTAAAGTCAATTGATGCATTGAATCATCGTTTTTGGGATTTGTTTGATCAAACGGATTGGTCACATACAAAATTTATTATTTCATATATGTTAGAAGATGATTATGATATGACAGCCTACAATCGTTTGATTTCTCATATTGATGATGTGGGTGTTGAAGTGATTGGTAAAGGTGTTCATGGTCGTCATAATGATGATACGTATAGTATTGTTGCGTGGTTTAAAAATCAATATGATGAGATATTAAAAAATGATTTTGATCGAGGTGAACCAGATGAAGAATAAGGCATGGAAAGTCGTATGGAATGAAGATGCGTTTGGAACCTATTTATATGGTTCAAAAATTTGGTTTCATTCTCGTGAAGATATTGAATTTGAAAATGAATTAATGCCTCCTGGAACCGTTATAAAGGAATGGTATTCCAAAGTAAACTATCAAATGATGCGTACAGAACCTTCCTTACCTATTATTGATGGAGAGAGTTCTTATCATATTCAAGTGAATATGAGTGATTTTGAATCGTATTTAATACGAATGGTATTTTATGATCGTTATGAAAATGAGGCGGGTACACTAATTATTCGTGAACCGGAAATGGATTTTAAGTGTCCTTTAAAAACATATAGCTATCGTGTACAGCTGATTAATGCGGGTGGTACTAAGATGCATTTTCATTCTTTTGTGATTACAGAAAAGGAAGGGTAAAATGAACAAAATTGATAAGAGATTACACTTTCTTTTGGGTAAAGTCAAAGAGGAGTGTAAAAAGGTTAAAGAACTTAGTGATTATGAACTGAAGAATAAAACGTTGGAATTCAAAGAACGTTTAAAAAATGGAGAAACAACAGATGATCTTCTTCCAGAAGCGTTTGCGGTATGTTGTGAAGCCGATTATCGTGTATTAGGTATGTTTCCTTATGATGTACAGATTTTAGGTGGTATTGCACTTCATTTGTGCTATTTATGCGAAATGAATACGGGGGAAGGAAAAACTTTAACGGCAACAATGCCTTTATATTTAAATGGATTGACGGGTAAAAGCTCAATATTAGTGACGGCCAATGAATATTTGGCCATTCGTGATGCCGAAGAAATGGGTCAAGTCTATAAGTTTTTAGGTTTGAGTGTAGAAGCAGGTGTAAAGCGTGATACAAATGAAAAGTTAGACAATGATTCAAAAAAGGATGTCTATGCAGCTGATATTGTATATACAACGCATGGTTCATTGGGCTTTGATTATTTATTAAACAACTTAGTACAGTCTAAAGAAGATCGCTTTATGCGAGACTTTTACTTTGTGATTATTGATGAAGCAGATTCTGTATTATTAGATAGTGCAAGTATGCCTTTAGTTATTTCAGGTTCTCCTCGTGTTCAATCCAATTTATATGGTATTACCGATTTTTTGTGACGACATTAGTAGAAGATGTTCACTATGAAATTGAAGATAAAAAGGTATGGTTAACTAATAAAGGAATTGAATATGCGAAGCGTTATTTCCGTATTGAAAATTTATATAGTAAAGAAAATTTTGATGTTTTAAGACATATTGTCTTAGCTTTACGTGCCCATTTCTTAATGGAAAAAGATGTGGACTACGTCGCAACCGATGAGGGAGAAATTGTTCTATTAGATAAGAGTACGGGTCGTAAAATGAAGGGAATGAAGCTTCGTGGTGGTTCTCATCAGGCGATTGAAGAAAAGGAACATTTAAAATTGAGTCAAGAACAGCGTTCGGTTGCGAGTATTACGTATCAAAATTTGTTTAATTTATTTCCGAAGATGTCAGGTATGAGTGGTACAATCAAAGATGGTAAAGAGGAGCTTTTAGAAGTCTATAATAAAAGAGTGGTTGTGATTCCTCCGCGTAAGCCAATGATTCGTAAAGATATGCCGGACAAGTATTTTAAAACGAGTGAAGAACAGTTTGATGCGGTCATTAAGGAAACTGTAAAAAGACATAAAACTGGACAACCCGTATTATTGATTGCTTCTTTGATTTCGGATACGGAAATGTTGTCGAAATTATTGGTTCAAGAAAATATTGAGCATAGTGTATTGAATGCGAATAATGCGTTCTGGGAAGCGGAAATTATTAAAGAGGCTGGTCAGAAAAATGTCGTGACAGTAGCTACAAGTATGGCGGGTCGTGGTACGGATATTCATTTGGGTCCAGGCGTGAAAGAGCTTGGTGGTTTATGTGTACTTGGAATTGGTCGTATGAGCAATACACGCGATGAAAGACAGGCAAGAGGTCGTGCAGGACGTCAAGGAGAGCCAGGCGTATCCATTTTCTATACTTCATTAGAAGATGATGTATGTACAATTTTAGGTGAAGATTTCTTAGAGAAGTATATTGATAAAGGAAGATATATTTCTAAGCATCGAATCAAGAAATTAATAAATAAATCGCAAAAAATTAAAGATGAGTCGAATGTTTCCCAAAGAAAAAGTTCAGTGGATTATGATAGTGTTATGAAGCGTCAAAGAACGATTATGTATAAGACAAGAAATGATTTGTTGGATGGAAAAAGTTTGGATGAGAATGTCTTGATTCAAATTTATAAACAGAATATAAATGATTATGTAAAAGAAAATAAAAAGATGGATGATAAAACAATGTATCGATATATCTTAGATAATTTGTCATATCGACTTAAAGAATTGTCAATTTCTTCTGCCAATAAAAAAGATTATTTAAAACAGTATGCAGATATGGCATTTAAGGATAAGAAACAAGTGTTGGGAAATCGTTTCTCGGAATATTGTCGTCTTTGTACATTAAAAGCTTTAGATGATGGTTGGATTGAAGAGGTTGACTACTTGCAGCAGTTACAGGCAGCCATTTCTGGTCGTTCTACGGCGCAGCGTAATCTTTTATATGAATACCAAAGGGAGGCAAGACTTTCTTTTAGAGATATGGAAAATCGATAAAAAAGGCGATGATTCGTAATATTTTACTTGGAGAAGTGTCATTTGGTAAAGACAATGAAATGATTATATTGTATCCTTAAAGAAAGGAGTTTTTGGGGTTATGATTTATAATTTTAATTTAGGCATTGGCTGGGCAAGTAGTGGTGTTGAATATGCCCAGATCTATCGTGCTAGAATGTTTCGTAATATTGGTATTGATGCCAAGTTTGTATTTACAGATATGTTTCCTTCTGAAAATATGGAACATATGACGAAGAATATTGGTTTTTTAGATTCGGAAGTTATTTGGCTATATACGTTCTTTACGGATTTTAAAACAGCACCTGTTACTTATACTTTAAGTGATTTAGAAAAGACATTTACAGATTTAAATTATACAAAAACAAGAGAAGGCAAGATTTGTCGTTATGTGTTTGGTGGAAGAAATAACTTTTATACAGCTTATATGGTCAATGATCATGATGATTTTGTGCATCGTGTAGAATTGGTTTCAAATGGATTTTTGATTCGAAAAGATTATTTTACATATGGACGTATATATTCAGAATATTATGCGCCATTAGATAATAAGGCTCATTTATATCATCGCCGTTTCTTTAATGAAAATGGTAGTGTTGCCTATGAAGAAATCATTGATGATGATTGTGTGATGTATAAGTTTAAGGATAAGATTCTTTGTTCAAAAGAAGAATTTGTGGGATATATGGTATCTCAATTACATTTAACGAAAGATGATGTAGTATTAATTGATCGTTCTACAGATATTGGTCAATCCATTCTTATGAATTGTAAACCTGCAAGAGTAGGTACAGTCGTACATGCGGATCACTTTAGTGAAAAGGATACAAATGACGATTATATTTTATGGAATAATTTCTATGAGTATGAATTTAATATGCATAAACATATTGATTTCTATATTTGTTCAACACAAGCACAGAGTGATTTGATGGTTCAACAATTTGAAAAATATTATGGTGTAACACCTTGTGTATATACCATTCCAGTTGGATCATTACCGGAATTGAAGTATCCAAAAGAAAACAGAAAACCTTTCTCATTGATTACGGCAAGTCGTTTGGCTAGTGAAAAACATGTGGATTGGATTTGTAAGGCTGTCATTCAAGCGCGTAGTGAAGTGCCAGAATTATCATTGGATATTTATGGTGAGGGTGGCGAAAAATCAAAGCTTGAAACTATCATTAGAGATAATAATGCTTCTGATTATATTCATTTAATGGGTCAACATGATTTGAGTGAAGTGTATCAGAAGTATGAGGCTTATATTGCCGGAAGTACAAGTGAGGGTTTTGGACTGACTCTAATGGAAGCGGTTGGCGGAGGATTACCAATCATTGGTTTTGATGTTCGTTATGGAAATCCTACTTTTATTCGAAATGGTGAAAATGGCTATTTGCTTGATTTACCAGAAGAGGATAAGGATAAGATTGAGGCTTTAAGAAAAGGTATTGTTGATTTATTTAAACAAGACTTAGAGAAGTGTCATTCTGTATCTTATGAAGTAGCCAAGGATTTCTTAACTTGTAACGTACAAGAAAAATGGAGGGAAGCTGTATGTTAGAAACTCCAGTTTTATTATTAGAAAATTTTGATGAAGAGAGTCAAATGTTGTATCAAAGCTTTAGAACTTCTGGCTTTGATGGTCCGGTTTTCACTTTTAGTGATGAAGACTTTACCAGATGATGTGACAAGCATTTATACGTATTATTGTGGTAAAAAAGAAGGAGGAAAAGCTCGTTATTTCAATCAAATTGATGTACCGGATTATTGGGAAATCAAGGCGAGTAATTCAGGTGGTCAAGTCTTTGATTTGAATCATGAAAGAGGTAAGATATTCTTCGCATCTCCTTTACATAAAAGGCTTGTGAAGATTGTAGATTGGTATGATGATACGCATGTTGTTCGTGTAAGTGATCATTATAATCAAGATGGTTTCATGTATGCCAAGACAATTTTTTAATAAAAAAGGTCAGCTTGTATCTCGTAGTTATTATGATGTGTCTGGCAATGAAAAAGTGGTTGAAAACTTTGTCACACATGACATTATTTTAAATCAAAATAATAAAGTATATATCTTTAAGAATAAAGTGGAATTTGCGAAGCATTTATTTACTGAATTAGATATATATCCAACAAGACTATTCTATAATTCCTTATCAAACCCATTCTTTGTATCTGAAAGTTTAGAAGATACAGAACATAGTGATGTCTTATTCTGGCAAGAAGGATATCGCGAGGATATTCTTGGAAATATGCAGGTTATTTTGGATGGTCATTCTAGAAGAACTTCTAAGATTTATGTTCAGAAAAAGGAAGCGTATGAAAAGCTTATTGAATTAGGGGCAAATAGGGATATTGTGAAACCACTTGGTTTTGTCTACAATTTTGAAAAAGAAAATACAACATACAAATAATATTTTGATTTGTACAAACTCAGATCACATCGAAAAATTAACTGAGTTAGTTAATGCATTACCTAATATGAAATTTCATGTTTGTGCATTAACAGAAATGTCACAAAAGTTGATGTCTTTTGAAAAATATGATAATGTACACTTGTATCCAGGATGCAAGGCGAGTGAAATACTGAATTTGTTTAACACTTGCGATTATTATTTAGATATCAATTATGAAAATGAAATCGTAGATGCCATTAAAGAAGCATTCTTACATAACCTGTTGATTCTTGGATTTAATCAAACGATTCATAATCGTAAGTATGTATTGCCAGATTTTGTCTTTGATACGAACAATTATCAAGATATGATTAGTGTTATTCTTGATGCATCCCATCTAGATATAAATCTAGAAAGACAGCGTAATGTGGCAATGACACAAAATGTGCAAGATTATAAAAATGTTTAGAAGGGAAGAGATTTATGTTTAGTACATTTAACACATTGATGGTTATTATTGTTTTAGAAGTTATTTGTTGTTTATACAGCCTTGCGTTGGCTTATATGAGCGATAAAAAGTTCGGCAAAGTTTTAAATGGTTTAATGGCAGCTATTTGGGCAATTGCAGCCATCTTAAACGTAGTAGGATTTTAATTTTCATTCTTTGAAAACATCGCTTTCAAATGGGTCGTTCTCGCCACTTTTGGCTTGAAACGGCCTTTTTTTAGGCCAAAATTTGCTTTTTTTTTAGAATTGTGTATAGTATTAATTGTTGTTTTAATTTATTTGACAACAATTGCCTCGTATTTTATGTGGCTTAAGGGGAAGATTGGAGGGTGTTTTGAACTTTATAAAAGAAGAAAATTTAGAATGTAGTTTATTAAGAAAAGGGTTAGTTTCAGGTTTATTGATGTCGACTTTTGTATTAACATTACTAACAACATCATCAGTAATGGGGGAAGAAAGTAAGGTCTATGCTAAGTCAAATGGCACAGATGAAAATATCTTAATGCGTGTAGACACAAAAAATGGAACGGAAGAATTAAAAGAGAAATTCGAAGAACAGATTCAAGATATCGAGGAAGAATCTAGCAAGAAACAAGAAGAGTCGAAGAGCGTTGAAGAAATGATTATGGAGCAGCCAGATTTATTGAATGATATGCAGTTCATTCAAAATAATTATAATGCTGTTACACAAATCGTTTACTCGCAACCATCGCTTTCACAATACATTAGTAATGTGAATGCACTTACTGCTTCTGGCGGTGTTTATTATGGACCAAGTGGTAAAGAAACATACTACAACTTAAATATGTCAGGTGTTATTGATATTATGCGTGGTATGGGAAACAATGATACATATTGGGTTCGTGAAGATGGTGCGAAAATGTTGGGGGATTATATTATTGTTGCAGCCGATTTAAACAAATATCCTAGAGGTACAATTGTAGAAACTTCATTAGGAAAAGGAATCGTCTGTGATACTGGAAGTTTTACGCAAAATTCAGATACTCAATTAGATATTGCGACAGACTGGTAATATATATGAGTGTGAAGTAGAAGTCATGTGCTTCTACTTTTTTGTTTTTCATTAAAAATGGCATCTAAGGATGCCAAATTCATTATTCTTTTGAATTTATAAATTGTTTTTGTACTTTAGAAACAGGATTGAATGTTGTAAGACTTTTTGTGTTTATTGTCATACCACTAATCGTTTGGATAAACCACAAGAAGAATAGAATTACAAGAATAGAATTACAAGAATAGGTATTACACAAGATGTTACGATCATGATGGCTGTTGCTTCCATAAAATTATTTAAGGATTGATTAAACATCTTCGTATATTTTTGTGCTGTTGAAGAAAATGCTTCAGCTGCTTTTTCGAAGAAGTTTTTATTATCTTTATCCTTTTTGATTTTCTTCTGTATGTTGTTGGCATGATCAATCGTTTCTTGAATACTTGTTTCATAGGTGGCTTCTATTGTCTTAGACAGTTTTACACTACAAGGTACGATTAGACACATAGCTAAAGCCATAATACCAATCTTAATACATACAATTCTTAACCAATCCCATTTTATGACGTTGTTTGCTAGCCATGCCAAACATATTATTGGAATGATGTATTTAAAGGTAACCATACAAGTGAGTGTCAAAGCATATTTTTCTAAATAGATAGCTCCTAGAACAAGTAAGAATTTACTACTTAAGTCGGCCAATCCATTCGCAATAGGCGTTCCTGTATCTCCAGGTAAAATAGTAATGGCTGTAGAGATGGCTGCACTTGATGCGGCAAGCGTCATGACTGTATTTCTTTTTTCATCCAAATATTGAATGGATTGTTCATGAAACTTGGGCGTTGATGTTTTTTGGGCAACCATATAAAAGCTTGATAAACAAATAAGAATGGGTAAGATCCATTTTAAAATGTTTTGTAGTCAAATGATTTCATTATATCGATTCCTTTCTCTAATTCTAATTTTATCATAAATCATGTATAATTATGTCAGGAGGATTTTATTATGATTCTAATTATTGTTATTGTTGTTGTTTTAGTTTTATTAGTACTATTCTTTATGTCTAGCTACAATAAACTTGTTCGTCTATCAAATAGGGTAGATGAAGGTTTTTCTACAATGGACGTGTATTTGAAGAAACGTTTTGATTTGATTCCTAACTTAGTAGAAACAGTAAAGGGTTATGCAAAACATGAGGCGGATACATTGAGTTCGGTGATTGCACAAAGAAATATGGCAAAAACATCTAAGGATGTTATGGATAGTGAAAATAAGATCACAAATGCGATTCAAGGTATTTTTGCGGTGGCTGAACAATATCCGGATTTAAAGGCTAACACAAATTTTATGGATCTTCAAAATCAATTAAAGAAGGTCGAGGAGGATATCGCAAATTCTCGTAAATACTATAATGCTTTAGTTCGCGAATATAATGATGTGATTATGAGTGTTCCGACAAATATTGTGGCATCTTTATTCCATTTTGAAAAGAAGACAATGTTTGAAGTGGCCAATGCTTCGGAAAGAGAAAATGTTCAAGTTAAATTTTAAGAAGGTCTTTGTCTTCTTATTCGCATTTATTTTATGCTTTGGATGTATCGATGCATATGCTGATGATGGTGGGTATACGATTGATACTATAAAGTCAATGCGATATATCATTCAAACAATACGATTGATGTGAAAGAAGTGATTGATGTTAACTTTTCAAGTTATCGTCATGGTATTTATCGTAATATTCCAGAAACGATGTATATCAATCGTGATGAAAAGTATAAGTTAAAAATTCAAGATATCAATGTACTAAATGATGAGTATGAAGTAGATAGTGATTCTGGAAATCGTGTGATACAAATTGGAAGTGCAGACTATACGATCATTGGCCCACACACATATACATTGACATACAAGATTGTGATTCCAGAAGATTATCATTCGGACTTGGATTTCATTTATTATTCGGTACTTGGAAACAATTGGGATACAACCATTTCTCATTTTAGTTTTGATATTCAGTTTGAAAAGGCTTTGACAGAAAATGAGATGTCTAATATTGAAGTCTTTAGTGGAAGTCTAGGAAATCAATCGAATGATTTAAATGTGACTCCAATTATTACTTCGACTTCTATCAGTGGTTCTGCCAACGATATTGGTGCAAAACAAGCTATTACTCTTTTTGGTAAATTAAGAAAGAACTATTTTGTGGGTGCCAAACAAACGACTTCAAAAATTCCATTTATCTTTTTGGGTTTGGCCATTCTATTTTGGTTTGTATAGTTTGATTCGTGCATTTCTATTAAAGAAAACGCATATCACACCAATTGTAAATTTCTATCCACCAAAAGATATGGATCCAGCTATGGTTGGAACGATTGTAGATGAGTCAGTGGATCAAGAAGATTTAATGGCCTTGATTCCATATTGGGCAAGTAAGGGGTATTTAACCATTTCTGAAAAAGAGGATGATTTGGTTCTTACTAAGCAAGAGAATCATGAACCGCCGATTTTAAAACATCAAAAGAAAATTTATAATGGATTGTTTAAAACTAAAAATAGTGTGAAATTATCAAAACTATCAAGTAAGTTTGGTAAGGCTATGGATGATGCCAAAGAAGCTTTGAATGATGAATTTAGTGAAGATAAAAAACTTTCTACTATTGATCATGGCTTTGTGACAACCATTCTAGCAATGATTTGTATGATTGTAAGTATCTTATTGAATACAAGATATAGTATCCTTGATAATTTGATTGAAACCATTTTAGCAACATTTAGCTTTGTGCTTATGATGGTCTTAAATTATTCTGCAGCTGCAACAAATGTATTTAACAAGAATAAGCTTGGTGTATTAAAGAAGATTTTGAGTATTGCGTTTATTTTGATTCTAGCATACTTTATATATCGACAATGTGATTCGATTCTAAGTATTGTTCCATTTGAATTTATGATGATAGGCATTGTGGTTGTTTCACTACCAATTCTTTTGATTTCTAAATTTAATGTGGTAAGTAACTACTTCAAAAGTGTAGCTCCGGAGTTATTAGGTTTTAAAGACTTTGTTGAAAAGGCAGAAGTACCACAATTGGAAAGATTATCTTTAGAAAATCCTTCATACTATTATGATGTCATTCCATATGCGATGGTCTTTGGACTATCTGAAATGTGGACAAAGAAATTTAGTACGATTCCTTTGGCACAACCAGATTGGTATGATTCTTATTATTCAGATCCATACTCTTCTTATTTCTATTACAGAATGCTGACAAGAAGTATGTATGAACCGATTCATGAGAATTTATTGGATTATCAAACAGAACAAATGAAAAGTACAGCCGATAGCATGGGCTCTAGCTTTGGTGGCTTCTCTGGTGGAGGCGCCGGTGGCGGAGGCGGCGGAAGCTGGTAAGAGATGAACCGTGTACTGTGGTAAGTGTTATGCATCTACATTTTCTTGGTAACATGCAATTAGTTAGGATCACTAAAAGTTGGTTTTAAGAATTGAAGAGTTGAAAACTATGTGAGTGTTTAAAGGTTATCTCTATCTCAGATTCGAAATCCCTATGACTTTTAAAGTTTGATTTACTCTTGTCTAATTTTATATATTCAATGAAAGTTACTAAATATTGGAATGTTGGAATGTAAACAAATTGATTGACTATACAGTAATCTAGGATATAATTTAAGTACAAGGTAGATACCTTAACAGTGGGTGTATCTCAGCCCAAAGTGAGAAATTTATTCAGTGAGCTTCTCTTAGCTCAAAATAAGAAATTTACAAGTGAGCGTTTCGCTGCTCTAAATGCGATCTTAACAAAAGCAGGGCATCTGAAATCCCTGCTATTTTTTTGAGGTAATAGATATGGAAAATATTAAACTTTATACAGTTTCAGATAAATATATTGATTATCTTTCGATATATGCACACATTATTTCATAATAAAAACCCCAATCAAATTCATAAAAGGGTATATAGGAGTCATTTTAAAAGTACATGGAATGGATTATTTTGCTCCTTTATCTTCGTACAAAGAGAAACATAAACAAATGAAAGAAACTTTAGACTTTATTAAAGTTAAAACATATAGTGTAATAAACCTAAATAATATGTTCCCAGTACAATCTAAAGACTATACTTATTTAGATTTTTCAAAAGAACAAGATTTAAATTACAAATCTTTACTTGAATCTGAATATCGATATATAAAATCTATTCAAGGAAAAATTATTAAAAATGCTTCTCTAGTTTATAAAATAAAAACAAGTGAAAAAATAAACTCTTTAACAAAAAGATGCAATGATTTTAAACTTCTAGAAGAAAAATGTCGATTATATAAGTAATAGATAAAAAGTACCTGAATTATTCACGGAAATATTAAAATTCGTAGAATGTTCCTAACTTAAAGGAAATCTACGAATTTTCTTATCACCCATTGGCTGAAATCATCATATAAGAAAAGCTTCTTTACTATATAGGTGACTAAACTAAAAAAGAAGGAGCCATTACTATGATATTCGTGTTGGATGTGTTTAGGAGTTTTTAATATACGAGATAATGTCTTTGAAAAAAGTGTTCAACTCGTACTAGCATCGTATACGTCGTAAGTTTTAGGTGTAGATTTGCGAAAAGATTGATAATTTTAGAATAGCTTCGTATTCTACATATGAAAGTTACAACAAATACGACGCAAGTGTAAGGTGAAACAAGGGTTAAGTGAGATTTTTGTTTGAAATGATTGATTCACAATATGTGGAATGGTTAAGTAGGGACAATGCGAAGGAAAAAAACTTTTGAGATGTGATCCTGATTATGCGAGTATGAAATTCAAAACTTATTCTGGACTTGCATTCACTAATATGTGCAAAAAAGATAAAATGGTTAGTGATTATAAGCATAAAAAAATGAGCATCACTATTTGTGACACTCATTTGAATCCGTTTAATTATTGAGCATTCATCTTTTGACGATATAAGTTACGACGATCTAAAGCTGTTAAACCTTTTTTACGGATACGAATAGCATCTGGTGTAACTTCTACTAATTCATCATCGTTGATCCATTCTAATGCTTCTTCAAGTGAGAAGATTTTTGGTGGAGTTAATAACATGGCCTCATCACGACCACTTGAACGGATGGCTGTTAATTTCTTGTTCTTTAATGGGTTAACATCTAAGTCGATGTTTTTAGAGCTTTGACCAATGATCATACCTTCATAAACTGGTGTTTGTGGAGAAATGAATAATTGACCACGTTCTTGAAGGTTCCATAAAGCGTAAGTCATAGCTTCACCTGTTTCAGTTGAAATCATAGCACCTTCCATACGTTGTGCAATTTCTCCTTTATATGGTTCATAACCACTAATACGACGTACTAATGTACCTTCACCATGTGTATCATTGATAAATTCTGAACGGAAACCTAATAGTCCACGAGTAGGTGCTGTATATACGATTTTAACATATCCATTTTCTTCAGACATGTCTTGCATAACACCCTTACGAAGATTTAATTTGTTGATGATGGTTCCTGAATATTCTTCTGGAGCTAAACATACAACTTCTTCGATTGGTTCTACTTTATGTCCATTTTCATCTTTGTGTAGGATAACCTCTGGCTTAGAAACAGCTAGTTCATAACCTTCACGACGCATGTTTTCAATTAATACGGAAATATGTAATTCACCACGACCACTAACTTTGAAACAATCAGCTGAATCGGTTGGTTCAACCTTTAATCCGACGTTTACTTCGAGTTCTTTTCAAGTCTTTCTTTTAAGTTACGACTTGTCACGTACTTACCACTCTGTCCTGCAAATGGACTTGAGTTAACATGGAAGTTCATAGATAGAGTTGGTTCTTCAATTTCAATGTGTTCCATTGGTTCAATGTGATCGGCTGTACAGATTGTATCACCAATACTGATATCTGGCATACCCGCAATAACAACGATATCTCCTGAATGTGCTTCTTGAACACTTGTTCTAGACAATCCTTTGTATACGAATAATTTAGATAAGCTTTCTTTGGCATTCAATCCAGATTGGTTACAACGAATATATTGTTGTCCTTGTTTTAAAACACCTGAATATAAACGTCCAATTCCTAAACGACCAATGTATTCATCATATGCCAAGGCAGATACTTGCATTTGAAGAGGTTCTTCATCCATATCTGGATATACATCACAATGTTTTAAGATTGTATCGAATAATGGGTCGATGTTGTCGCTTGGAGTTTTAAGGTCGTATTGAACACGTCCTTCTCTAGCTACACCATAAAGGATAGGGAAGTCTAATTGTTCGTCGTTCGCATTTAAGTCTAAGAATAATTCATAAACTTCATCGACAACTTCTTCAGCTCTTTGGTCTTTCTTATCAATCTTGTTGATCAATAGAATTGGTTTTAAACCAATTTCCAAAGCTTTTGATAATACGAAACGAGTTTGAGGCATTGGACCTTCACTAGCATCGACTAATAAGATAACTGTATCTACGGTACGGATAATACGTTCAACTTCACTTGAGAAGTCGGCGTGGCCTGGCGTATCTACAATATTAATTTTTACACCGTTATGAATAACGGAACAGTTTTTAGAATAAATCGTAATTCCACGTTCACGTTCTAGATCGTTTGAGTCCATGATACAGTTAACAACTTCTTCGTTGTCACGGAATACATCACTTTGTCTTAAAAACGCATCGACTAACGTACTTTTACCGGCATCAACGTGGGCGATAACGGCAATGTTAAGAATTTTTTCTTTATTGGACATACTGTCACTCACTTTCCTGTCAAAAACAGTACAATTATAAAGCAAGAAACCTTAAAACTCAATAAAATGTGCTATAATAAAACAAAAATTTTATGAAAGGGGTAACACCATGCAAGTACAATATATAAAAGAGTATTCAAATTGTTTGGATCGTGAAATGGAATATAAAATCTATGGTCAAGGCGGTAAGTTGTGTTTGGCTATTCCAAGTCAAAATGGACGTTTCTTTGAATGGGAAGATCGAGGCATGATTCATGAAGTTTCTAAATGGATTGAAGCCAATCAATTAACGATTATTACATGTGATACTTTGGATTTAGAAACATGGTCTTATCCTTATAATACAAAGGTGCGTATGTTGAAACATGAGTTGTGGTTTGAATATATCTTTCAGAATTGATTCCTAGTGTACAAGAGAAAATGGATAACTATGATAAATGGATGGTGACTGGAGCAAGTCTAGGGGCAACGCATGCCGCAAATTTAATCTTCCGGTTTCCTACACAATTCGATACCTTATTAGCCCTATCTGGTATTTATGATACAGAATTATTCTATGGCGATTATCATGATGAAAATACATATCATAATAATCCATGTGCCTATATGAAAAATATGTCTTTAGACCATCCCTATATGGAATTGTATAAACAATCCAAATTGATTTTTTGTGTAGGACAAGGCAATTGGGAACAAGAATGTGTCGAATCTTTAAGACAATTTAGTTCCATCCTTTATGATCAACAAATCGAGGCTTGGTGTGATTTCTGGGGTTATGATGTGTATCATGACTGGCCTTGGTGGAAGGTACAGCTACAGTATTTCATGGACCAAATATTTAAGGAGTCGTAAGTATGATAAATAAAGTAAAAACAATTAAAAATGAATTGGTTTCACTATGACATTACTATTTTTGGATCAGAAGGGCTCAATTAGTGCTTAATAATTTCCTTGCATTTTCACAGATGTGTGGTATATTACCAGTGACGAAGGTCGTCATCAGACGGCAAACTAGCGAATCACTATCGTAACCAATCGATAGGGCTCGCTTTTTATTTTTGAAAAGACTCAATATTCTTATTTTTTTTTGTGATTATAAAAATTTTGAATTGTTTTCCTTTATAGTTTGAAACATAAAATCTAAAATCCGTTTAGATTTTGAATTAACGCTATTTACATCCATATTAGCTTTTAAATCAGAAATCTCAATTTTAGAAAATTGCTCATCTAACAACTTTAAAGTGATGAATAATTTCGAATCTTCTATCTTTTTGTTTGTCATTTCTGAAATTAAAAAAGGCAACAAGGGTTCGTAGTGATTAATAATATTTCTCATTTGGCGTATTAGTTCTATATGCCTGAAAAACTAATGATATCTTTATTGTCAATTTTTAATTTGTTGGAATTTTTCATGGCTGCAACTATTCTTTTTTGAGATACTGTATCCAACATCAAAAATAAGTCTGAAGTTCCCCTAATGTAAGTGCATTTGGAATAATCCACAAGGGAACTTTTTTAGTTTCTTTTGATAAGTAATGCAAGACTAATTTGTTTTTACATTTTTCAATTTCATCTAGTTTTGAACCATTTATATGTTCTCCTTTGCCTATTTGATAAATGTGCTCTAGCAAATCTCTCTTTCGCTCTAAATTATATGTGTCATTCTTCTTGTCGGTAGAATTTCGAGCGATTTTTTCATAAATGTAAAAGTAATTTCCGCAAAATCTAGGACACGTAACTCCATTTTCTAAAAAGTCTTTAATTTCATTTAAATAAATAGTACATGTTTTATCTTTTGAACAATCCTCACAGTTAACATATTTCAGACACATTTCGTTAAAAACCACTACCTTTAATTTCTTTTCAAATAGGCCTATTTTTCATACATTAACTTACTGAATTCATCATCAATTTTTATTATATTTATAAGTTCTTTGAAGTTGTGTTCTTTTTTATATATTAATTTTCCTTTGTTGTTTCTGCCTGTTGAAAAAAATTGCTTGTAGGGGTTGATCATAGATATGTAATTTCTCTCAGAAAAGTAATGTTTATCTTCATCATCCACAATAATCCTTTTTGATTTGTATAAGTATTCAACCATTTCATCAATTGATTTATATGTTTTGATTTCTCTTTTCTCATTCATCTGTAATACTCCGTTTCTTCATTTTATATATTATCATGCTGTCAAAATAAATACGATATTGCACTAAAAAAGAGATGCACAAATATATGCATCTCATAGATATTAAGCGTGAACTACTCCTTTTGTGTTAGATGACCTTATGTTCTAGCCATTTATTCGATTTAAAACGAGCTAAGAATATGAATGAGCGAATTGTCCAATCGGCCCCCATACCAATCCATACGGCTAAGGGGCCCATATGAAAAGTATGAACTAAAAAGATAGTAACTACAACTCGACAAATCCACATAGATAGTGTGGATGTGATCATACTAAATTTTACATCGCCAGCCGCTCTCAGGCCATAGCCGGGTAAGAATGAGGGTGTCCAGAAAATCATCTTATAAGTGAAGACAATGCGTGTTAGCCAAATGGCTAGTTTTGCGCTTTCTGTCTCCATTCCAGCAAGACTAGTGATTTGTTGAATTGGAAACATGATCATAGCACAACATATAATGCAGGCTATCCATGCATATTTTGTGAGTAAGATTGTATAGTGTCTAGCTTGTTCGTATTCTTTAGCACCTACACATTTTCCTACAACGCTCATCATACCAAGTCCAATACCAATGCTTGCTTGACAGGCAAAACTTTCAAGCATGGCCACCATAGCTTGTGCGGCAATAGCCGTTGTTCCCATTGTAGATACAGTGGATTGAATGACGAGTTTTCCAAATTGAAACATCCCGTTTTCAATGCCGGTTGGAATACCTATTTTTAATATTTTTGTGATTGTTTCAATTTCTGGACGGATACTTAAATAGGAATCAATATATAAATCTTGTTTGGGCTGTTTTAAAAGGATCAGGATAATGGCAGCACTGATGATTCTAGAAAGAAGTGTAGACAAGGCAGCTCCAGCTACACCTAAATTTAGAATAAAGATGAAAAAATATTTCCAAGTATATTTAGAATGTTAGAGCCAAACGCAATGGCCATGGGAAATCTTAAATTTTGACTTGTTCGAAAGCTTGCGGCACCTGCATTATAGAGAGCAATGAAGGGATAGGATAGTGCTGTGATGAATAGATAGCTTAAAGAATTGTCCATCACACTTTTTTCTACGGATCCAAAGATTAGGCTTAATAGGGGTCTTCTGAATAGAATGCAGGATAAGGTGATCAGAATAGAAATTAGAGTTACAGAAAAAATCAATTGTTTTAAGGCTTGGTTGGCCTTTTCTTTTTGGCTTTATCCTAAGTATTGGGCGCAGATGATGGCGCCTCCAGTTGCCATGGCGGCAAATATATTGATGATCAAAATATTTAATGAATCGACAAGGGAAACAGTAAAAATGGCGGCCGAACCTATGTTGGTAACCATAATGGTGTCAACAGATCCCATTAATGCGGTTAAAACTTGTTCGAACATCAACGGAATTAATAATCTTTTTAATTGTTCTTTGGTGTACATAATCAAAACTCCTTAAAAAATAAAAAGATATCTTTCGATATCTTAACCTACAAGGACTACATCACGGATGTTTGGTACTTCTTCAAGTAATAATTCTTTGATTCCACCTGAGAAATCTTCAGAGGCCATCATGCATCCTTGGCATGCACCTTTGAAAGATACATAAACAACATTGAATTCATCAACTCCTAATAGTTCAATGTCGCCTCCGTCATGTTGGATATATGGACGAATCTTATCCAAACAATCATTAACGGCTTTACTATCTACTACAGTATCCATAAAATAACACTCCTAACTTATAAAAATAGTGGACATAAAATCAATGGGACAATAAGTCCTACCACAAATCCTCCAATGACTTCGACAAATTTATGACCAAGAACATTCTTTAATTTTTCTTGATAGATTGGATCATCAAAACGAAGTCCTGTCATTTCACGTAAATCTTTGACTAATTGTTGCGTTAATTCAATGTTTTTACCTGAATAATAGCGGACATGACATGCATCATACATGACAATAAAGGAAAAGATAGTGGTTACGGCAAATATGGCTGAATCAAAGCTTCCTGAATTCCTATGGAAAGGGAAAGGGCTGTTACGGTTGATGAGTGACTACTTGGAAAGCCGCCACTTGCGATGACCCAGTGTAAATCCCATTTGCCAGTTCTATAATAATATACGACCGTTTTTCCGACTTGTGCAAGTACATTGCTCAAAAGAGCTGTGACTAGCGGATATAAGGACGATGGTATCATAAACTCACACTCCTAACAAAAATCATTATATCACACATTGTTAATTCGTGGTATAATCATCCTTAGGATAGCTATGGAGGGAAAATAAATATGATTACGTTAGATTTAAATCATGCTTTCTTAAAAGAAGATGTAAAGGCTTATCAAGATCAAGTTCGCGCAATTGATGAAGCTTTACAAAATGGCACATGCAAAGGAAATGACTTTATTGGTTGGCTAAACTGGGCTAACAATTATGATAAAGAAGAATTTAGTCGCATTAAAGAGGTTGCCGCAAAAGTACGTGAAAACACAGAAGTATTCGTTGTATGTGGTATTGGAGGGTCTTATTTAGGTGCTCGTGCTGCCATTGAAATGATGAATGGTTTATATGGTGATAAGAAGCCTGAAATTATTTATATGGGAAACACTTTCTCATCTACTTATATTTCACAAGTTATGAACTATATTAAAGATAAGGAAGTTACTGTCAATGTTATTTCTAAATCTGGAACTACAACTGAAACAGCATTGGCTTTCCGTATCTTGAAACAATTTATGGAAGAAAAATATGGTGAAGATGCGAAAAATCGTATTATCGCTACTACAGACAAAGCTAGAGGAACATTGAAGGCTTTAGCGGATAAAGAAGGATATGAAACATTTGTAATTCCTGATGATATTGGTGGTCGTTTCTCAGTGATTACACCAGTTGGATTATTGCCAATTGCAGTAGCTGGAATCGATATTGATGCATTGATGAAAGGTTTACATGATGGTATGGGTGAATATGGAGATGCAGATCTTGAAAAGAATGCAGCTTACCGTTATGCAGTAGCTCGTCGTATTCTTCAAAATCAAGGATATGATGTTGAATTATTAGTAAACTATGAACCTCAAATGCAGATGGTTGCAGAATGGTGGAAACAATTGTTTGGTGAAAGTGAAGGAAAAGATGGAAAGGGTATTTTACCGGATTCAGTATGCTTCTCAACAGACTTACACTCTTTAGGACAATTTGTTCAGGAAGGTAAGAAAGTATTGTTTGAAACAAACTTATATGTTGAAACACCAATGATTGACTTAACATTCCCTAATGATGAAGCAAACGAAGATGGAATGAACTACTTAGCTGGTAAGAGTGTTGACTGGGCTAATAAAATGGCTGCCAAAGGAACATTGCAGGCACATGAAGAAACTGGTGGAGTTCCAAATATCTTATTAACTATGCCAGGTATGACTTCTTATGACTTTGGTAATATGTGTATGTTCTTCTTCAAGGCCATCGCAATGACAACTTTGATGAATGATTCAAACCCATTCAATCAGCCTGGTGTTGAAGTTTATAAAAAGAACATGTTCAAATTATTAGGTAAGGAATAATGATGAAAATAGAGATGTAAGCAAGTGTTTACGTCTCTTTTTTATACGCTTACAAATTAGATAAGGCTAACCCCTACAGTGAATTTTACCTTTAAAATTTGACATGAAGCTCGTATAATAAACTATGGTATTGAATATCTATAAAGGAGGAAATATTAATGCCTAGAGCAAAACAGTCTATGGATGGAAATACGGCTGCGGCTCACGTTGCGTATGCTTTTACAGACGTTGCTGCAATTTATCCTATTACTCCATCTAGTCCTATGGCAGACTCTATTGACCAATGGTCTGCGCTGGACAAAAAAAAATATTTTTGGAAATCAAAGTAGTTGTAAGTGAATTACAATCAGAAGCAGGTGCTGCTGGTGCAGTTCATGGATCATTAGCTGCTGGTGCATTGACTAATACTTTCACTGCATCTCAAGGTTTATTATTGATGATTCCAAACATGTACAAGATTGCTGCTGAACAATTGCCTTGTGTATTCGATGTTTCTGCACGTACAGTTGCAACTCATGCATTGAACATCTTTGGTGATCACTCAGACGTATATGCTTGTCGTCAAACAGGTTTCGCTATGTTATGTGAAACTAACCCACAAGAAGTTATGGACTTATCTCCAGTAGCTCACTTAGCTGCTTTAGAAGGTAAAGTACCATTCATTAACTTCTTTGATGGATTCCGTACTTCTCACGAAATTCAAAAAATCGAAAAATGGGACTATGAAGATTTAAAAGAAATGTGTCCAATGGAGCTGTTGAGGAATTCCGTAAACACGCTTTAAATCCAGAACGCCCAACTATGCGTGGTTCTCACGAAAATGGAGATATCTTCTTCCAACACCGTGAAGCATGTAACACTGCATATGATGAATTACCTGCTGTAGTTGAAAAATACATGGGTAAAATCAATGAAAAATTAGGAACAAACTATGACTTGTTCAACTACTATGGAGATCCTGAAGCTGATCGTGTAATCATCGCTATGGGTTCTATCAATGACGTTGCTGAAGAAGTTATCGACTACTTAACTGCAAAAGGAGAAAAAGTTGGTTTAGTTAAGGTTCGTTTATATCGTCCTTGGTCAAGCAAACACTTATTAAAAGTTCTTCCTAAGACAGCTAAGAAAGTTGCAGTACTTGACCGTACTAAAGAACCAGGTGCTCTAGCAGACCCATTATACTTAGATGTAGCTACAACACTTCGTGAAGCAGGATTAAATGACATCACTCTTTGCGGTGGACGTTATGGTTTAGGATCTAAGGATACTCCACCTTCAAGTGTATTCGCTGTTTACACAGAATTGTTAAAAGACGAACCAAAATCTCGTTTTACAATCGGTATCGTGGATGACGTTACAAACTTATCATTGCCAGAAGTTAAACCAGCTCCTAACACTTCAACTCCAGGAACTGTTGAATGTAAATTCTGGGGTCTTGGAGGAGATGGTACTGTAGGTGCTAACAAGAACTCTACTAAGATCATCGGTGACCACACTGACAAATACATTCAGGCTTACTTCCAATATGACTCTAAGAAAACAGGTGGTATCACAATTTCTCACTTGCGTTTTGGAGACAAGCCAATCCGTAGCCCATACTACATTAACCAAGCTGACTTTGTAGCTTGTCACAACCCTTCATATGTAGTAAATGGATACAAGATGGTTCAAGACGTTAAACCTGGTGGTGTATTCATGATCAACTGCCAATGGTCAGACGAAGAATTAGACAAACACATGCCTGCTGAATCTAAAAAATATATCGCAGACAACAATATCCAATTGTACACAATCAATGCCATCGATAAAGCTATCGAAATCGGTATGGGTAAACGTACAAACACAATCTTACAATCAGCATTCTTCAAATTAGCTAACATTATGCCAATTGAAGAAGCAGTAGATTACATGAAAGCAGCTGCTAAGAAATCTTACTCTAAGAAGGGTGATGCAGTTGTAGAAATGAACTACAAAGCTATCGATGCTGGTGTAGGTGCAACTCACAAAGTTGAAATCCCTGCATCTTGGGCTAACCCAGAAGCTGATGCACCAAGACCTGAATTATCAGGACGTCCTGCAACAGTTAAGATGGTTAAAGACATCATGGAACCAGTTAACAAAATGGATGGAGATTCATTACCTGTATCTGCATTCGTTGGTAACATCGATGGTCAATGGGAAACTGGTGCTAGTGCTTACGAAAAACGTGGTACAGCTGTTACAGTTCCTGAATGGGATGCTGAAAAATGTATTCAATGTAACCAATGTGCATTCGTATGTTCTCACGCTACTATTCGTCCATTCTTATTGAGCGAAGAAGAAGTAAAGGCTGCTCCTGCACAAATCAAATTAGCTGATGTTAAACCAAAAGCTACAGAATTCAAATATACAATGAGCGTATCTCCATTAGATTGTATGGGATGTGGTGAATGTATCACTGTATGTCCAACACAAGCTATTAAGATGGTACCTCAAGAATCTCAAGCTGAACAACAACCAGTATTCGATTACTTAGTAGCTAACGTTTCTAAGAAAGATTCTGGATTCGCTGATGATACTGTTAAGGGTTCTCAATACAACCAACCATTGTTAGAGTTCTCAGGATCATGTGCTGGATGTGCTGAAACATCATATGCTCGTTTAATTACTCAATTATTCGGTGAACACATGTATGTATCAAATGCGACTGGATGTTCTTCAATCTGGGGTGGTCCAGCATCTGTATCTCCATATACAGTAAACAAAGATAGCTTACAAGGACCAGCATGGGCTAACTCATTGTTCGAAGACAATGCTGAACACGGATTCGGTATGCAATTAGGACAAAAAGTATTACGTGAACAAGCTATCGAAAAATTAGGTGCTATGAACGAAAGCGAAAAAGCAACTCCTGAATTCAAGGCTGCATTCGAAAAATTCATGGAAACTAAAGAAAATACTCGTACTAACACAGAAGCAACAAAAGCATTATTAGTTGAAGTAGAAAAAGCTGCTGAAGCTGGATGTCCAGATGCTAAAGCTGTATTAGACAAGAAAGAATACTTAGCTAAGAAATCTGTTTGGATCTTTGGTGGAGACGGATGGGCTTATGATATCGGATTCGGTGGATTAGACCACGTTCTTGCATCAGGTGAAAACGTAAACGTTATGGTATTCGATACAGAAATGTATTCAAACACTGGTGGACAGGCTTCTAAAGCTTCTAACATCGGTGAAGTTTGTCAGTTCGCTGCAGCTGGTAAAGAAATGAAGAAAAAATCTTTAGCAGAAATCGCAATGAGCTACGGATACGTTTATGTAGCACAAATCGCTCTTGGAGCTAACCCTGCACAAGCAGTTAAATGTATTGCTGAAGCAGAAGCTTATCCAGGACCATCTTTAATCATCGGTTATGCACCATGTGAATTACACGGTATTGCTAAGGGTGGAATGAACCACTGTCAAGATGAAATGAAGAAAGCCGTTAAATCTGGATACTGGAACTTATTCTCATTTGATCCAGCTAAGAAAGAAGCAGGAAAGAACCCATTCACATTAACTTCTAAAGAAGGAGATGGAACTTACCAAGACTTCTTACACAACGAATCTCGTTACACTCGTTTAGTGAAACCATTCCCTGAAAGAGCAGAAAAATTATTTGCTAAATCAGAAGAAGTAGCTAAAGAACGTTACGAACACTTACAACGTTTAGTAGAACTTTACAAGTAAGATAATAAATGAAGAAGCTGATTGATTTCGGCTTCTTTTTTGTGGAATTTCACTATAATGGTTTTAAGAGGTGTTTAATTATGGAAAAAGGAAAATTAAATCGGATTACAGATGTAGAAGGTGTACTTGTAGGACATAAGACAATTAGTTCAGGAACGCATCAAACAGGTGTGACATTTATTCGTACGGCAGAAGATGTATTTCATCAAAAGCTAGCTTGTGGATGCAGCATTCTTAATGGTTTTGGAAAGACGACAGGCTTACCACAAATTATGGAGCTAGGAACACTAGAAAGCTATATTTGTTTGACAAACACTTTAAATGTGGGGGTTGTTCAACAAGCCTTAGTGGATATCATGGTTAAAGAAAATGAAGATTTAACAAGTGTAAATGTTGTCGTTGGAGAATGTAACGATGGATATCTAAATTCGATTCGTGATTGTGTTGTTACAAAAGAAGATGTTTATGATGCATATAGTGATTGTAAAAAAGAGTTTGAACTTGGCAGTGTTGGAGCAGGTCGAGGCATGTCTTGTTTTGAAATGTCAGGTGGTATTGGATCAAGTTCAAGAGTCTTTGAAATTGATGGAAATACATATACTCTAGGTGTACTTGTACTCTCTAATTTTGGTTTAAGAGAACAATATTTGTTAGATAAAGTAGAGGGGAATCAATTGCCTTTAGAACAAGAAAAAGGTTCGATTATGATGATCATTGCAACGGATGCTCCATTAAGTGATCGTCAGCTTCATAGAGTTTGTAACAGAATGCCAGTCGGTTTAGCTTTAACAGGATCGCATATGGGCAATGGTTCTGGTGATATTGCGATTGCGTTTAGTACAGCTAATCGTTTTGGATCTGAAGAAATCCATACTTTAAAACAAATCAATGACAACAAGATCAATGTTGTGTTTGATGCAGCCATTGAATCTTGTAAAGAAGCTGTGCATGTATCTTTGATTGAAAATGAAGAGGTAATTGGACAGTCGGGTCATGTTCGTAAGTGTTTAAATCAAGTGAAGATTCAGTAGTGAAATCTTCACTTTTATGTTATATTTCTTTCGGTGATTATATGAAGAAATTAATGTTTGATTGTGATGATACCCTTTATGATTTATCTTGGCCATTTCGCAAATGCATGGAAGAATTTCTTCCCGATGTAGATGTGGATATGAATTTATTTTATGCGGATTATCGTAAGTTTGGAGACAGAATCTTTGACAAACTTCAACAAGGAAAGATCACAATTGATGAATCTGGCGTTTATCGTATTGAAAAAGCTTGTGAAAAGTATGGTATTGAATTTTCTCATTCAAAAGCTGTAGAGTTTCAGTCTCGCTATAAATATTATCAGCATCATATTGAAATGGATGCACCATTGATTGATTATTTCACGAATTGTGAAGATGAACTTGCGATTTTGACAAATGGAGAGGATGCGCATCAAAGAATGAAATTAGAAGTACTTCATGTCTTTGATTATTTTAAAGCCTCTCATGTCTTCACAAGTGGACAGTTGGGTGTCGCAAAACCGGATGTGAATGCCTTTAAAAAATGTATGGAAGCGATGCAGGAAGATATTACAGAATGGTATTATGTGGGGGATAACTACATCAATGATATGCAGGGTGCTAAAAGTGCAGGCATGAAGACGATTCATTTTAATCGTCATCATCAAGTAAGTGGTCCTTTGGCAGATCATGTCGTATATTCGGCTGAAGAATTGGTTGAATTCATTAAAAAAGACTAGATTGAACTAGCCTTGTTAAGAATGTCGTAATGGCATTCTTTTTTTCTACGATTCTTCCTCACCAATGATTTCATCCGACCATATTTCTTCTTGCTCTGTGGGTTCATTGTAATCTTCAAATCTCTCATTAAGTGTTTGTTTGTTCATATTTAAAGTATATATGAAATTAAGTCCGATTAAAATAGGAGGTTAAGTAGGCATAAAATCACATTTGTGGTAAAATAAATCTGTATGTTTTAATAAGGAGTAATTATGTTTATAACAACAATTCATTCTATTGATTCATTAGAAAAATTAAAAAGGGCGAAGGCCGATGCCGTAATCATTGGTGTTGAACATTATTCCATTCGTTCGTGTATTACGGTAAAAAAAGAGGATTTACAGCTTTGGAAGAAGAAGTGTAAAAAGCTTGGCCTAAAATTATATATCAACTTCTTAAGATTATGTATGGATGAAGATTTATCGGGTGTTCGTGAATACTTTTCTATTTTTAAAGAATTAGATGTGGATGGTATTTATTATGCGGATGAAGGTCTATATTATGAGGCAAAACAATTGGGGATTGAATCCAAATTGATTTACCAACCTGAAACATTGGTAGCTTCAAGTGCAGATGTTGATTTCTATATGTCTTTGGGGATTCAATCTGTATCTTTAGCACATGAGTTAAGTCTTGAAGAAGTAGTAAGTATTGGAAAGCACAATCCGGATATTGAAATTTTAGTGCATGGCTATTTCTCAATTCTTTACTCAAGAAGACCTTTGGTCACTAACTATTTAGAAGCAGTGAATAAACCGGTATGTTCATTACCATGTCATTATGATTTGATTGAACAAACTAGAAAAGAGCGTATGCCAATTGTACAAGATGAAACGGGTACGCATATCTTTAGTGAAATGCCAATCAATTCATTACAGGAAATGTGGGATTTTACAGATGTAGGAATGCATCGATTCCGCATTGATTCTTTGTTTTTTGATGATGATTGGACGGTTGAAATCTTGGATTTATATGATTTGGCTTTACAAGGTATTAAAATTACGGATGATGAATCAAGTAATCGTTGGTATTTAGAAGAAACAATTAAGAAAAAGGAGGAGCAAGTAATGAATAAAATTGAATTATTAGCTCCTGCTGGAAATTTAGAAAAAGCAAAGATTGCAATTTTATATGGGGCAGATGCCGTATACATTGGTGGTAAACAGTTTAGTTTGCGTTCTCGTGCTAGTAATTTTTCCATTGATGAGATCGCAGAATTAGTCAAATTTGCGAATGCACATAATAGTCATGTGCATGTAACTGTAAATATGCTTCCACATGAATCGGATCTTGAAGGTATTGAAGAGTATTTAAAAACGTTGGATTTGATTGGTGTGCATGCGATTATTGTGGCAAGTCCATCCATTATGATGTTGGCTAAAAAGCTTGGTTGCAAGTTTGAAGTGCATGTATCTACGCAGCATTCTTCTACAAATTCAAGTGCTGTAAGATTTTGGGAAGAAAAGGGCATGGACCGTGTTGTTCTTGCTAGAGAATGTCAAATGGAGGATATTCGTTCGATTTGTGAAGAGAATATTCTTCCTATTGAAGTCTTTATTCATGGAGGTATGTGTATTTCTTTTTCAGGACGATGTGTATTGAGTAATCATATGACGCTTCGTGATGCAAACCGTGGTGGATGTGCACAAAGTTGTCGTTGGAAATATCATTTGATGGATGGTGAAACCGAACTTAGTGATCCAACAAATTTATTCTCCATGTCTTCAAAAGATTTACAAGCAGTAGATTATATTGAGGATTTCATCCATATGGGTGTAGCGTCTTTGAAAATTGAAGGGCGTATGAAAAGTGCTTATTATTTAGCTACGGTTGTTTCTAGCTATCGTATGTTGATTGATTATATTTATGAGCATGGGCATGCAGATGAAAAAATCATTGAGCGTGTAAAAAAGGAAATCGCAAAGGCAGAAAATCGACCGACAGGGCCGGGCTTCTATAGTGGGCTTCCTGGATATAAGGTGCAGTTGTATCAAGATCATGATGAAACGGTAACACAGGAATATGTAGCTATTGTGCTAGATTATGACAAGGCAAGTCAGTTGGCAACTTTACAGGTGAAGAATCATTTTATGCCAAATCAGGATTTAGAAATATTTGGTCCTCACATTCAAAGTACGATTGTACATGTTTCAGATGTATATGATAGTGACAAGAATGTATTAGAGGCTTGTAATAAGCCGATGCAGATCGTATATACGAAGTGGTCTGGGCCTATTGAAGTCGATGCAATGATTCGTAAGATAGATAGTGGAAGAGGTAAGAAAAGATGAAATTAAGTCAGAGTTTCTTTTATACATTAAGAGAAAATGCGAAAGATGAAGATAGCGTATCAAGTAATTTATTGGTGCGTGCTGGAATGATCAAGAAATGTTCAAATGGAATTTATATGATCATGCCTATGGGAAAGAAGGTTCTTTCTAAAGTTGAAAATATTATTCGTGAAGAAATGGATGCGAAAGATGCGCAAGAGTTATTGATGCCTGCATTGATTCCAGAAGATGTATATGTACAATCGGGTCGTCGTGAAGCATTTGGCTCAAATATGTTTTCATTGAGTGATCGTTATAATAAGCGTTATGTGTTAGGTCCTACTCATGAAGAATTGTTTGCGGTAGCAAGTAGTATGGATGGAAAATCTTATAAGGATTTCCCATATAACTTATATCAGATTCAAACGAAATATCGTGATGAAACTCGTCCTCGTTATGGGTTGATTCGTGTTCGTGAATTTATCATGAAGGATGCGTATACATTTGATGTAGATGAAGCTGGATTGGATGTGGCATACAATAAAATGTACGATGCATATTGCCGTATCATGGATCGTTTAGGATTGGAATATAAGATTGTTAAGGCCGATACAGGAGCTATGGGTGGTTTATTATCGGAAGAATATCAGGCTCTATCAAGTATTGGTGAAGATGTTGTCGTTGGCTGTGTTGGTTGTGACTATTCGAGCAACTTAGAAATCACAGAAGTAGTAGATACAATGGAAGATTCTTGTGAAGAAGAACTTTCTATGGAAGTTGTGGATACGCCAAACGCAAAAACAATTGAAGAAGTGGCTGCTTTCTTTGGTAAGAAGGAAAGTGATTTCGTCAAAACATTACTATATAACGTAGATGGAAAGGTAATCGCATTCTGTATTCCTGGTGATCGTGAATTGAATGAGACAAAGGCATTGAAATTATTGGGTGCTAATGAAATGGAGCTTGCTAGCTTTGAAGAAGTAGAACAAGTTACACATGCTCGTGTTGGTTTTGCAGGTCCAGTCGGTATTGATTGTCCAGTTTATATGGATCGTCAAATCAAGCATATGAAAAACTTCATTGTAGGGGCAAACCAATCGGATCGTCATATTAAGAATGTAAATTGTAAAGATTTTACGCCTGTTGAAGTGGCAGATCTTTGTCAGGTAAAAGAAGGGGATATTTGTCCTAAGTGTGGTAAAAAATTAACTTTCCAACATGGTATTGAAGTTGGTAACTTATTTAAATTGGGTACGAAATATTCGAAGAGTATGAATCTTTACTATACAGATGCCAACAACCAATTACAGCCAGTTTGGATGGGAAGTTATGGTATTGGTCTAGAAAGATGTATGGCTGCCGTTGCAGATCAGCATCATGATGATTTTGGTATTAAATGGCCAATTGAAATTGCACCATTTAGACTTGCGATTGTTCCAGTATCTTTAAAGGATGAAGAACAAGTTAAGATTGCGAATGCTTTATATGAATATTGTAAAGAACATAAGTTCGAGGTAATTTTAGATGATCGTAATGAGCGTCCAGGTGTTAAATTCAAAGATATGGAATTGATTGGTATTCCTTATCGTATTACGGTAGGTCGTGGTGTCAAAGAAGGAAAATTAGAGTGGACAGATCGTTATACAGGTGAAAAGAGTGAAATTGCGATTGAGGATGTATATACTGAAATCGAAAAAGTTTTCGCCATGTAAACGCTTGTGCTTGAAATATAAACAAAAAATTTAGTTTCACATTTACTTTCATAAGGTTTTCATGTATATTAGTCATAGTTAAAGGAGTGTAATTATGCAGAATAAAATTGAAATTTTTAACAATCAGGTTATTATCAACTACAATTTGGCGTATCCAAAGAGTCGTGAGGTTTTATTAAAGTCTCATACATTCGCAAAATTCGTTCAATATTTCATTGAATATCAGGAAACAGATAATGCGAATATGTATGCTTATTTGACAAAAAATGGTGAATTATCTTCTAAAGAAGCAGCCTATGATTTCTGTCATTTCTTACGTTTATTGTCAATCTTTACTTGTGAAGAATTAAAAGATGAATATTATCTTTCAGATAAAGATGCAACTTTAGATGTTATTGAAGAGATGTATCGTACTTGGCGTTCTTTACAACGTTTTGGATATATGAAGAGTGATAATTCAACGGATTTTGGTATTAATACATTAGTGGCATTTGACTCAGCTTCAAATGATTTATTCCTTCGTACATATCGTTTGTTTGAAGAAAAATTAATGGGAAGACCAAACTTAGTGTATCGTCAGGTTCAAGCTGGGACAAATGCATGTTTCTCTATTCATACTTTGGATAAAGTATGGGCTGATGAATATGCTGCATTACAAGATATTCCAATGATCGATACTGTAATGTTAAGAACTCCAATGATTTTGCATCCAAAATCAAGTAAACGTACAGGTATGTTTACTGAAATTGATACACAGCCTATGACATATTTCAATAAGGGAGAATCAAACTGGTTCTGTTATCCTTGCAAAGTTGGAGCTTTATTATGTTTCGTATACTTCAACTCAAAATATATGTCTAGTGCATTGAGTATGGCTAACTTATTTGAATTAGCTACAAAAGAAGAAAGTGCGCAAAAACCAGATTTAGTTGTTATTTTTGGTAACGATGATGGAAATGACGATACAAACTTCTATTATGATGAAGCCAATGATATTTGGGTAGGATGTATCAGTGATAATCCTCGTATCGAATACTTTGGATATTTAAAGAAAATGTGTTTAACATTACACAACTTGGCACAAATGAAAAAGGGATGGTTACCAATCATGGTGCTTTCGTAAACATCTATTTAAAGGATGGAACAAAGAAAGGTATCATGTTGATGGGTGATAGTGGTGCCGGTAAATCTGAATCAATTGAAGCATTAAAAGCGGCTGCTGGCGATATGATTCGTGAAGTTGAAGTTGTGTTTGATGACATGGGAACAATTCACTTAGAAGATGGTGTTCCATATGGTCAGGGTACTGAAATTGGTGCCTTCATTCGTCTAGATGACTTGGATCCAGGTACTCCATATCGTGATATGGACCGTTCAATTCATGGCTCCAGAAAATCCAAACGCACGTATGATTCAGCCAGCGGCTCCATATCGTGTTGTTGTTCACAACCATAAAATTGACTTATTTGCATATGCAAACAACTACACAAATGAATTTGGTCTAAAGAAATTAACTGTTCAAGAAGTAAAAGATACTTGTAAGTTAGGTAAGCGTATGGCTTTGGGTACAACACAAGAAGTTGGTATTTCAACTACATATTTCGCAAACCCATTTGGTCCTATGCAAAAACAAGAACTTTGTGAACCAATCATTGACACAATGTTCCAGGCTCTAGAAGACAATGGAGTATTTGTTGGTGAAATCTACACGCACTTAGGATTTGATAAATCAAACCATAAAGGTTTAAATATTGCAGCTCAGCAATTATTAGAATTCATTCAGAAAAAGGATTAATATGTTTAACAACGATTCTATGAATTATTATTCAACAAACACTTTAAAAAGTGCTTTGTTGAAGTCTTATGCATGGATGGCTGTTGCCTTATCCATTACAGCAGTTGTATCTTATGTCTATATGCTACAAATGCTTTAATGATTTTATTGAGTACCATGCCATTTCTATTTATGTTATTTGTGATTGCACCATTTATCTTGTCCATTGCCTTTGGTGTATCTATGGCAAGATCTACATCAAGTACAGGTATGAAGGTTATGTTAGTGCTTTATGCCATCTGTATGGGTGTTTCACTTACTTCGATTGGCTATGTATATGATGTAGCTACAATTGGTACTGCTTTTCTAGTCAGTGCAGTTTACTTTATTAGTTTAGCTGTTATTGGTACAACATCTAAAAAAGATTTTACAAGCTTTGGCTCATTGTGTATGATTGGACTTTTTGTGTTGATTATTACACAATGCTTTATGATGTTATTTAGAGTAAGTATGGATGTTCGCTTACTTTCTATCCTTACTCTATTGATTTTTACAGGCATCACCGTTTGGGATGTTCAAAGAATGAATCGGTTGTTGATTCAATCGGATGGTTCAGTCGTAGCACAAGATAAGATTGCCATCTTCATGGCATTACAATTGTATTTGGATTTCTTGAATATCTTCTTAAGAATCTTACAATTGATTGGAATGGGAAATCGTAATAATAAGTAAATGAAAAGGAAATGTGTTTTAATGAGGCGCAATAAATTTGGATGGGGTTAGGTGAATTTGCTCTCCAAGAATTTAAGGGGCGGCATATACCCCAAAACGGTTTATAGCTGATATTGGGCTCAGACAACATTTAGTTGTCTGGGTCCATTTT
>ENA-OQCS01000146-OQCS01000146.1-human-gut-metagenome-genome-assembly--contig:-NODE-146-length-35844-cov-4.275443_pt1 | contig 35844 bp, 37 predicted proteins | sample MGYA00242757_ERZ504575 | MGnify/ENA primary metagenome ERZ504575 (study PRJEB26092, sample SAMD00036297) | human gut metagenome | host: Homo sapiens | study: EMG produced TPA metagenomics assembly of... | reverse complement strand
TGAACCAAGGACCCTCTGATTAACAGTCAGATGCTCTAACCGACTGAGCTAAGGAAGAATATGCATTCAATTTTTTTTCGCTCTTCCTCTTGGACTTGAACCAAGGACCCTCTGATTAACAGTCAGATGCTCTAACCGACTGAGCTAAGGAAGAATGTTGTTTTTTCTCAAATGCGCTGCAAAAGTAATAGGATATTTTGAAATATGCAATATCTTTGCAAAAAAAATATCGAAGATGGATAAAATAATTGGGTTGGGCAATGCTTTGGTTGATGCACTGGCAATCATTGAGGATGATAATATTTTGACGGAGATGCAGCTCCCGAAAGGAAGTATGACTCTGATTGATGAAGATAAGTTCTTGAAAATTAGTGAGTATTTCAGCCGGATGGAGACGCATCTGGCTAACGGAGGTTCTGCCGGAAACGCAATTCGGGCAATGGCATGCTTGGTGCGGGTACGGGATTCATCGGAAAAGTAAGCAATGACTTTTATGGTAACTTTTTCCGGGATAGTCTGCTGGAGCATGGGACAGAGGCGGATTTATTGCTTTCCACTACCCTTCCGTCCGGTGTAGCCTCTACTTTCATTTCTCCTGATGGAGAGCGCACTTTCGGCACTTATTTGGGGGCGGCTTCTACATTGAAGGCGGAAGATCTTTCGCTGGATATGTTCAAAGGATATGCTTACCTATTTATAGAGGGGTATCTGGTGCAAGACCATGATATGATTCTCCGTGCCATTGAGCTGGCTAAAGAGGCCGGCTTACAAGTATGTTTGGACATGGCGAGCTACAATATAGTAGAAGGAGACCTTGAATTTTTCTCTCTGTTGGTCAACAAATATGTGGATATTGTTTTTGCCAATGAGGAAGAGGCAAAGGCTTTTACGGGTAAGGAACCGGAGGAAGCATTGGATATCATTGCCAAAATGTGTAGCATAGCCATTGTAAAGGTGGGTGCCCATGGTTCTCTGATTCGTAAAGGTACAGAGATGGTGCAGGTACAAGCGGCTCCGGTAGAGAAAGTGGTGGACACTACAGGAGCGGGTGACTATTTTGCGGCGGGTTTCTTGTATGGACTGACGTGTGGTTACTCGCTGGAGAAATGTGGCAAGATAGGCTCCCTTCTCTCCAAAGATGTGATACAAGTGGTGGGTACGGAGCTTCAGGTAGCACAATGGGAAAAAATCAAGGAAGAAATTTTATTAATTAATTAGCATATTATCACATAGACATATTATGAAAAGAATTTTAAAGATACGCTGGATGATTACCTTGCTGATTGTAGCAGGAGCCTTTTGTTTTTGGGGGTTTAAGAGTGGTGATAGCCGTAGTTTCCAAATAGCAAAGAATCTGGATATATTCAATTCCATTGTGAAAGAGTTGGATATGTTCTACGTGGATACGATTGATCCGAACAAGACTATCCGTGAAGGCATTGATGCCATGCTCTACTCGCTGGATCCCTACACGGAGTATTATCCGGAAGATGACCAAAGCGAATTGGAGCAGATGCTGAAGAATTCCTATGGTGGTATAGGTTCTGTGATTACTTGGAATCCGAAACTAAAACGTTCCATGATATCTGAGCCATATGAGAATATGCCTGCTGCCGATGTAGGCTTGAAAGCCGGAGATATTTTGATGGAGATTGACGGAAAGGACCTTGCCGGAAAGAACAACCAAGAAGTCAGCGAGATGCTTCGCGGACAAGTGGGTACCAGCTTCAAGCTGAAAGTGCAACGTCCCGGTACAGAGAAACCGTTGGATTTCGACATTGTGCGCCGTTCCATCCAATTGCCGTTCATACCTTATTATACAGTGCTGGATAATAATATAGGTTATATCAATCTCAGCACCTTCTCGGGGAATCCTTCCAAGGAGTTCAAGCAGGCTTTTCTGGACTTGAAGAAACGGGGGATGACTTCGTTGGTGATTGACTTGCGGAACAATGGAGGCGGCTTGCTGGATGAATCTATAGAGATAGCCAACTTCTTTCTGCCTCGCGGAAAAACACTTGTGACGACAATGGGTAAGATTAAGCAAGCCAGCAATACCTACAAGACATTGCGTGAGCCGTTGGATTTGGAAATTCCTTTGGCTGTTCTGGTCAATGGCGGAACGGCTTCTTCGTCAGAAATCCTTGCAGGCTCTTTGCAGGACCTTGACCGTGCGGTCATTATCGGTAACCGTACTTTCGGTAAGGGATTGGTGCAGACCACCCGTCCGTTGCCATACGGTGGTACCATGAAGCTGACGACTTCCAAATATTATATTCCCAGCGGCCGTTGTGTGCAGGCTATCGACTACAAGCACCGGAATGAGGACGGCAGTGTGGGACGTATTCCAGACAGCCTTACTACCGTGTTCCATACGGCTGCCGGACGTGAAGTGCGTGATGGTGGAGGCGTGACTCCGGACATTGCGGTGAAGCAGGAGAAGCTGCCCAACATTCTGTTCTATCTTGTCAATGACAATCTTATTTTCAATTATGCTACGGACTATTGCTTGAAACATCCTACCATTCCTTCAGCAGAGAAGTTTGAAATTACAGATGCCGATTATGCGGACTTCAAGGCGATGGTGAAAAAGGCGGACTTCAAATACGACCAGCAGACAGAGAAGATGCTGAAGAACCTGAAGGAGATGGCCGAATTTGAGGGCTATCTGACTGATGCTTCGAAAGAGTTTGAAGCGTTGGAGAAAAAATTGTCGCATAATCTGGACCGTGACCTTGACCATTTCTCCAAGGACATCAAGAGCATGATTGCGGTAGAATCATCAAGCGTTATTATTTCCAGCGTGGAAGCATTATCCAGCAGTTGAAAGATGATGATGATTTGAAAGAGGCTGTAAAGATACTCACTGCTCCGGAAAAATACAAGGAAATGTTGACTGCTCCGGCAGTGACGTCAATGTCTCTGCAACAAAGAAAGGAGACAGCCCCGGTTTTTCTGAGTACCGCTACGAGAGCAAATGAACATGTTTATGATGAAATAGTATAAGGACACTCTTAAGAGGATTCTTTTATTTGCTCCTTAATTTATACCGGATAGTCTCTGTATAAGCCTTTTATACACGACTATTCGGTTAAGTTGTTTGTAGGGTATTAACTTGTTTTATATTTTGCAGGTGATAATGAAAATATTGACAAGGTTATGAAACAATTGAATTCTCTGAAGTATGGCTGTCTGTGGTATTGTTGCTTTGCTTCTCTCTTTCCGGACAAGCCCAGTTCCTGCGCACTTCCTACTTTATGGAAGGAAGTAACCAGCGTATGCAGCTCAATCCGGCCTTGATGCCGGGACGCGGTTATCTGAATATTCCCGTGATAGGTTCGTTGAATGCTACCGTCAACTCCAGTTCCCTGGGGTATAGGGATATTATGGACATTATTGAGAACAGTGATGATAGCGACTATTTCATGAGCAATGACTTTATGAACCGACTGGATGCTACCAATAACTTGAATGTGAATTTGAGTACCGACATTCTGTCTGCCGGATGGTATAAAGGAAAGAACTTCTGGTCAGTTAATGTGGGGTTGCGTAATGATATCGGTGCCGCCATACCGAAAACCATGTTCCAGTTTATGAATAACATGAGCAGCCGGGAGTTTGGTGACAATATTTCTGACTATTTGGGTATTAACGAAACCATTAATGGACAGAAGCTTGAGATAAATTCCTATGCGGAAGTCGGCCTTGGCTTTGCAAGGAATATCACAGACCGGCTGGCTGTGGGCGGTAAAGTGAAGATGCTGCTGGGTATCGGTAACTTAAAGCTGAACATCAACCAGATTCATGTGGAAACTCCTTCTGTCGGCTCTTCAGGAGTGACGAGTAAAGCTTCCATTCAAGTGGATGCAACTTTGGAGAACTCGTCAAAGCTGTTAGAACTTCCCGAGAATGAGAATGGTGATTATATCGATGAAATCGATTTTGGCAGTTTTGGTTTTGCCGGATATGGTGGGGCTATTGATTTGGGAGTATCTTACAAGTTACTGGATAAATTGACACTTTCTGCTTCAGTTCTTGATTTGGGCTTTATCAAATGGTCTAAATCGAATACCAGTATAGCGCGAGCCAATACAGAGCAGACTTATGATCTTCTTGACCCGGCCTCGCAGCAGGAGTTCATGGATATTGTGAACAGCGGCGAGATTCTTAACTATGACATGTTGCAGCTCAAGACAGAGGAGGCTTCTGAGAAGAGCCGTACCCGTGGATTGACTTCTACAATGGTTCTTGGCGCTGAATATGCCTTACTGAATGATTGGCTGGTAGTGGGTGCCTTGTATACCGGTCGTTTTGCCAAACCGAAAACTTTGAATGAGCTGACTTTCTCTGCCTGCATCCGTCCGACGAATGCTTTCAATGTAGCTGCCAGCTATTCCGTACTTCAAGGAGCCGGTAAAACCTTCGGTCTGGCACTGAAACTGGGTCCTTTCTTTGCGGGAACAGACTATATGTTCTTTGGTAAGAATACGAAGAATGTTAATGCTTACTTGGGTGTTTCTATTCCTTTGGGAAAACAGAAAACTGCTGAAAATTAATAAAGTGAGTTATCAGTTGTCGCGGGTTATCTTTCTATAAAAGAGGATAATCTGCGATTTTGTTTTTACGAAAACGCAAAAAGCTTTATCTTTGCTGGTAAATACCTATAAACAGTACTCATGAGAATTGCAATAACGTTTCTCTTGTTTTTGGTTTTCAGTAGTTTGCTGCAAGCTTCACCCATACCTTTTTCTCCTATAGTGAGGAACTATTCGGTGTCGGATTATAATGCCGGTATTCAGAATTGGGCCATTGCTCAAGACGAAAGAGGAGTGATGTATTTCGGTAATAACAGTGGGCTGTTGGAATTTGATGGAAGTGCTTGGCGGCTGTATGAATTACCGACAAAAGGAATTGTGCGTGCTATATATATCAGTGAAGATGGAAGAATTTATGTAGGCTCTTACGAAGAATTCGGTTATTTTGTCCGTACTCCTTATGACACTCTTGAATATCATTCATTGAAAAATAAGGTGAAAGATTTTGCGTTTCATAATGACGAAATCTGGGATATTGCTTGCGTTCAAGGAGAAATTGTATTTCAATCATTCGGTTCTCTCTTTTTTTATAATGGAAATTCGGTAGAAGGTATTCGAATGAAGAACCTTCCACTGAATTTGTTCCAGGTTGGAAATACTTTTTATTCTCAAAGAATAATGGTGGACTTTGTGTCTTTTCCGACAGGAAAATGGAAGAACTTATTCCCAGAAAGGTATTTGGAAATAGCGATGTCTTGGCTGGGCTTCCTTATGATGATGCCGTTTTAATGCTTACCCGTAATCAGGGAGGTTTTCTCTCTATCGAGATGGGAGGGTAGAAAAATGGGAAACCGAATGTGATGATATATTCAGGAAGCATACCATTAATCGTGCGGTGATGACCAAAGACAGTTGCTACGTTGTTGGCACAATATCCGATGGTATATATGCGTTGGATAAAAAAGGAAAGCTGATTTGGAAGGTCAATACGGATAATAAACTACAGAACAATACTGTTTTGAGATTATATTGTGATGATGACAACAATATATGGACAGCTTTGGATGAAGGTATTGCCTATATACACAACAATTCTTTAATCTATTATTATGAACCTCCATTTCGTAAAATAGGCATGGTATATGATGTTTTGGTAAGGGAAAATGAAGCTTATATTGCTTCTAATCAAGGACTTTATTGGCTTAGGGATGGAAAGACTGAATTAGTTCCGGGTTTGGAAGAACAAGCGTGGTTCGTCGATGAATGGGGAAAACAGATTTTCTGCGGGCACAACAAGGAACTTTCCTTATATCAGGACTGAAATCAAAGCTGGCATCTGATGTAAAGGAGGGATGTGTATGGAAAAATTGAATTGAAGGAACAATCTTTTTGTTGGAGGGAGCTTATGCGCTTCTGAATTTATATACGGAGACTGCTTCGGGAGAGTATTGCTTTACTCGGTCCTTACGTGGGTTCAGTCACATGATTCGTCATATAGAAGTGGACCATCAAGGGAATATTTGGGCGAAACATTTAAGGAATGGTTTGTATCGCTTTCGGATTGATTCGGATATGAAGCAGGTAAAGGATGTGCGGAAGTATGAGAGTTTGGGAGAAGTGAAAGGTGGGAGTTTTACTTTGTTCAAAATCAATGGTCGGGTAGTTTTTTCTAATGGGGAATATTTCTATACTTACGAAGATATGACTGATTCGATTGTTCCCTATGAAACAATGAATGAACAATTGATGGAATTGAAGGGAATCAAGACTGTGAGTCATGCGAACGGAGATTACTATTGGTTTGTGGGCGACAGGACTGTGTATTTGGTGAAGTGTGCGATAAATACTTTCAATATCGAACTTCGGATTCCATATTCTTTGTTTGACGGTCTGGCTGTGGAAGAACGAGGAAGCGTGGTTTATGACAAGAGAAATAATCATTCCTATCTTTGCTTGAATAATGCTATTGCCCGTATTGAAACAGATAGTTCCTCGTTATATAAATCTCAGACTAGGCGTTCTTTATGGATTTCAGAGATGCAGGTTACTGAGGAATTCAGTGATAAACGGAAAACATTGGTCGTGCAGTCGGGAGTCAAGGTCGAACATGAGTTTAATACAGTGAGTTTTACATTGTGCTATCCGGTTTATAACGATTATACTTATAAAGTAAGATACCGGTTGGAAGGGTATTCTGATCAGTGGATACCCGATGGACGCAATTTGCAGAAAAAGTATGCCCGTCTTCCTTATGGAAGTTATGTTTTTCGGGCGGAGATATATGATACTGGTAGAGTTTTGGCATCGGTAGAGTTTCCCTTTGAGATTTTGTCTCCGTGGTATTTGTCTTATTGGGCTGTGGGAAGCTACATTCTGATAGGGTTGTGCCTGCTGGCCTTGCTGCAATATATTGTTTATCGTTTTGTGAAGAAAAAGAAGGATCGTGTGATTGAGCAGCAGCGTGTAGCCCATCAGGCAGAGCTTGAACGGCAAGAGAAGAAGATTATCGAGTTGGAAAAGGAACAGCTTGAGGCCGATTTGCGTTTTAAAAGCAAAGAATTGTCCAGCGTGGTAATGATGAATATCGCTCATCAGGAGTTTTTGAATTCATTGAAAGAGGAGATACAGAAGCAAAAGTTGTCCGGACAGCATAGTCGTAAGAATTTGGATAAGCTTCTCGCTTTGGTTAACAATAATATAGTGTCTGATGAAGAGAGCTGGATAATGTTTCAAGCTAATTTTGACCGTATACATGAAAATTTCTTCCGGAATCTGAAACTTCAATATACAGATTTGACTTCAGGAGATTTGCGCTTTTGTGCATTGCTTCGCTTGAATATGCCGACAAAGGAGATAGCGAAGTTGCTCAACATTTCCACGCGTGGGTTGATGCTGCAAGATACCGGTTGCGCAAGAAATTCAATCTGCTTCCGGAAGAAAGTCTGACTGATTTCCTTATAAATTTTAAATAACTGTTTTACAGTGGAATATTAATGGGGGAAGTATTAATATTGTACTTCCTCTTTTGTTTCTTAGTGATGGGTGTACTTTTGTTGTAGTGCGAGATGTGGAGGTTGTCGCATGCTTTTCTTTTATTTGCAGCAAAATAATATTTCTATAAATTAAAAGCATGAAAGACATGAAGCATTTACTTTTCAAGTTACAATCATTTTTAGTCTTGTTGGTGTTTACTGCCGTTAGTGCGTATGCGCAGAAATCTCCGGTCGATATGAATCGTTTCATCGACGATTTAATGAAGAAGATGACCCTGGAAGAGAAAATAGGTCAGTTGAATCTGCCGGTTACCGGTGAGATTACGACCGGTCAGGCTAAAAGTAGTAATGTGGCCAAACGTATTCGTGCCGGTGAAGTGGGCGGGCTTTTCAATCTGAAAGGCGTGGAACGTATCCGCGATGTACAGAAGCAGGCGGTTGAAGAAAGTCGTTTGGGTATTCCTCTCTTATTTGGTATGGATGTTATTCATGGATATGAAACGGTGTTTCCCATTCCTTTGGGACTGTCGTGTACATGGGATATGAAGGCGGTTGAAGAATCGGCACGTATTGCAGCCATTGAGTCCAGTGCTGACGGTATTTGCTGGACATTCAGTCCGATGGTGGATATTTGCCGTGATGCCCGTTGGGGGCGTGTGTCCGAGGGCAACGGTGAAGACCCGTTTCTGGGAGCAGCCATTGCGCAGGCCATGGTACGTGGTTATCAGGGAAAGGATATGAGCCGTAATGATGAAATCATGGCTTGTGTAAAGCATTTTGCCTTGTATGGTGCCGGTGAGGCAGGACGTGACTATAATACAGTAGATATGAGTCATCAGCGCATGTTCAATGAATACATGTTGCCCTATCAGGCGGCGGTTGATGCCGGTGTGGGCAGTGCGATGGCCTCTTTCAATGAGGTCGATGGCATTCCTGCCACTGGAAACAAGTGGTTGATGACGGATATACTACGTAAGCAGTGGGGATTTGACGGCTTTGTGGTGACAGACTATACTGGAATTGCTGAGATGACCGACCACGGTATGGGCGATACGCAGACTGTTGCCGCCTTGGCACTGAATGCAGGTGTGGATATGGATATGGTGAGCGATGCATTTGTAGGTACGCTCAAGAAGTCATTGACAGAAGGAAAAGTGACAGAAGAAGCAATTAATGCGGCTTGTCGCCGTATTTTGGAAGCTAAGTACAAGTTGGGCTTGTTCGATAATCCTTATAAATACTGTGATGTGAAGCGTGCCAAGAAGCAAATCTTTACCAAAGAGCATCGTGCTGTTGCGCGTAAGATTGCTTCGGAGAGCTTGGTGTTGTTGAAGAACGAGGGTAATGTGCTTCCGCTGGCCAAAAAAGGCACTATTGCTGTGGTAGGTCCGTTGGCAGACAGCCGCAGTAATATGCCGGGTACTTGGAGTGTGGCTGCTGTATTGAAGAATGCAACTTCTTTGGCTGAAGGTTTGAAGGCGGTAGCAGCGATAAAGCCGAAATATTGACTGCGAAAGGCTGTAATTTGATGAGTGATGCCGAATATGAGAAACGTGCCACTATGTTCGGACGTTCTTTACACCGTGACAATCGTTCGGACAAGGAGTTGCTGGACGAGGCTCTTGCCGTGGCTGCCAAATCGGATGTTATTGTGGCTGCGCTCGGTGAGTCTTCGGAAATGAGTGGAGAGAGCAGTTGCCGCACGAATCTTGAAATGACCGACACCCAACGCATGCTGTTACAAGAATTATTGAAAACAGGAAAACCAGTGGTACTGGTACTGTTTACCGGTCGTCCGCTGGTACTGAACTGGGAGCAGGCAAACGTGCCGGCCATTCTGAATGTATGGTTTGCGGGCAGTGAGGCAGGTTTTGCCATCGGTGATGTACTGTTTGGTGATGTGAATCCGAGTGGGAAGCTGACTACGACTTTCCCGAAGAGCGTGGGACAGATTCCTTTGTTCTACAACCACAAGAACACGGGCCGCCCTCTTGCCGACGGTGCATGGTTCCAGAAATTCCGCAGCAACTATATAGACATAGACAATGAACCGCTTTATCCTTTTGGTTTCGGCTTGAGCTATACCACATTCTCTTATAGCGACGTGTCTTTGGACAAGACTAGCATGACGGATAAGGGCGAACTGACTGCTACCGTGACTGTGACCAATACCGGCAAGAGAGACGGTGCAGAAGTGGTTCAACTTTATATTCGTGACCTTGTGGGAAGTGTAACCCGTCCGGTGAAAGAGTTGAAAGGCTTTGAGAAGATTTTCCTGAAAGCCGGTGAATCTAAAAAAGTATCTTTCAAGATTACTCCCGAATTGCTGAAGTTCTACAACTACAATCTTGATTTTGTATGCGAGTCCGGTGACTTTGAGGTGATGATTGGCAGAAATAGCCAGGACGTAAAGAAAGCAGCGTTCAAGTTACTCTAACTGATTCTCAAGACGGCAATATGCAGCATTCGAGCCACTGCGTTGAGATGGCATTGTTGCTGCATATTGTCTGCATTTTCACTGCAAACGTTTTGCAATATTCTTGTAGTATTTGCCTGACTTGTGTGAGATAATATAATCTATTGAAAAACATGAAGAAAATATTTTTATTAATATTGTGTCTGTCCGCCATGTATCCGGTTGTCAATGCCGGGCGAGTGGTTCAGAGTTTCAATGACGGCTGGTATTATGTTGCGTATAATGACAATCGGTTCCAGAAAGTACGATGTCATGAGGAAGGTTGGGAGCAGGTACATCTGCCACATACCTGGAATACGGATGCCTATTCCACCCGTAACTATCGCAGGGCTTCTTCCTGGTATAAGAAAGAGTTCCGGCTGGAAGCCGCAGAGATGTGGGATAAGCAGCTTTATCTGAAATTCGATGCCGTCAACTCCCTGGCAGATGTATATCTCAATGGCGAGCTACTCACGACCCATAAGGGAGGTTATTCTGCTTTTATTGTAGATATTACAGATAAAGTAAGGAACGATGTCTCCAATTTACTGATGGTGCACGTCAATAATCAGAACAATCAGATACCTCCTTTATCTGGCGATTTCACGATTTTTGGCGGTATTTATCGCGATGTATGGCTCATCAGTGTCGGGAAACAACACATCAGCCTCACCGACTACGCCTCTCCAGGTGTTTATGTCGATTTGCCTTTCGTGAGTGAGGAGAAGGCAGAAATCAGTGTACGCGGGACTTGGTGAATCGTGATGTACAGCGTGCTGCTTTGAAGTTGAATGTCGAAGTGCTGGATGCCGATGGAAAATCCGTGGTTCAGTCTTTGCGTAATATCAGGTTGGATGCGGAAGGGACATTTGCTGTCAAAGAACGGTTGCAATTGGAAAATCCGCGACTGTGGTCGCCCGAATCTCCTTATCTGTATAGTGTGAAAGTCTCTTTGAAAGATGAACGTGGCAAGGTGTTGAAAGATGAGATGCGCGTTCCTTTGGGGGTTCGCTGGTTCAGCATGGATGCGCAGGAAGGCTTCAAATTGAATGGGAAACCAATGAAGCTGATAGGAGCTTGTCGCCATCAGGACCAGATGCCGATGGGGATAGCGCTTTCGGATGAAATGCATCGCAGGGATATGCAATTGCTGAAAGATATGGGTGCAAACTTTGTCCGCTTGGCACATTACCCGCAGGATGATGCCGTGTTGCGTGCTTGCGACGAACTCGGTATGCTGGTATGGGAGGAGATTCCAGTGGTCGATTTGATTGCTTTGGGTGACGAGTTTCGCACGAATGCTACGAGCGCCTTGCGCGAAATGATCCGTCAGCATTACAACCATCCTTCTGTCATTATGTGGGGGTATATGAACGAAGCTGTCATTCAGTTGCAGTATCGGGTGAAGAAACAACGGCTCAACGGGTTTTATGAAAACACTTTGGCACTTGCCCGGCATCTGGAAGAGACATTGAAGATGGAAGACCCTTATCGCTTGAGTACGATGGCTTATCACGGCAATCAGATTTACAATCAGATTGGTCTTAGCAATATTACCGATGTTTCCGGTTGGAACCTTTATCAGGGCTGGTATGAGAATGACTTTAAGTCTTTCGACCGTTTTGTAGATGAAGAACACCGTAAATATCCGTACCGTCCGTTAATAATCAGTGAGTTCGGTGCCGGTTTCCGATTCGCGTTTGCAGTCGCTTGAGCCACAGATATTTGATTTTTCCATGCAGTGGCAGCAGTTGTATCTCGAATATTATTTGCCCGCTATCATGAAGCGGCCGTTCATAGTCGGCGCACAGAGTGGAATTTCATTGATTTCAGTTCTGCCAGTCGCCAGGAGACTACGCCACACATTAATAATAAAGGCTGATGTACAATGATCGCCGCCCTAAAGATGTGTTTTATTATTTTCAGGCATTTTTGCGTAAGGATATTCCGGTGCTGCACATTGCTGTGGATGACTGGAAATATCGGACTGTAGTTTCGGACGGCGAAGCTGTGGAACATCCGGTGAAGGTGTATTCCAATTTGGATAGGGTGGAGTTGTCTGTCAATGGGAAAAAACTCTCTGTACAAGGTATTGAGAATTGCCATGCTGGGTGGCGGGTACCTCTTGTTGTGGGGAGAAACACGCTTGTAGCATCCGGCATCTATCAAGGGAAGAAGGTGGAGCAGGTTTCGGATGTTTTCGTAAAGATACAGCCTCGCCATATCGCAGCAGCCAATATTAGGCAGTTGGAACTTGCAGTGAACGTAGGTAGCAATTGTTTCTTCATGGATGACAAAAGTGATCTTTGTTGGCTTCCCGACCAAGTTATACTCCTGGAAGTTGGGGCTATGTGGGCGGTGAAGTTTTTTATCGTTCTCCGGGACGTATCGGAACCACAGCGAGGTGAAAAATACTCGTAATGTTCCTTTGCTACAGACTAAACGCAAAGACATCAAAGCCTATCGCTTCGACTTGTCCGACGGCGAGTATGAAGTGGAACTCCTCTTTGCCGACTTGAATGCACCTTCCGAACGGGTGACTTATGATTTGGGGGGTACTGCTGTCCTCAGCAATGCCGATTTCCGGGGCAGTGTTTTCAATGTTTCTGTCAACGGTCGACTTTGGCTGAACCATTTTTCTCCAGCGATGGAAGTAGGTGGAAACCGTTGCCTATCCAAGAAATTGCGTGTTATCGTAACCGATGGAAACCTTACGGTGGGTTTTGAGGCAGTGAAAGGTATGACGTTCTTGAATGGGATAAAGTTATTTAGAATAGGATAAAAACTCCTTTGCTTTTCTATCTTCTTGCTCTATTATATGAATAGTGCCTAAATATTTATTGTATTTTTATCTTCCTTATAATCTGTTGTTTATGTGATGCGGTAGTAGCAATGATGTACCTCTCTGGTGAACTGTGGTACTCTTGTGGTAGCTTGTTTTTTGACATATATCAACTTCTCCGGTATGTTTGCAAAAGAATTTTAAATCAATACAAAATGAAGAAAAATCTACTAATTACATGTGTGATGTTATTGTTTGCCATTACTTCGATGGCACAGAACAAAATTACGATTTCGGGTGTCGTTACGGACAAGACAGGCGAAACTGTTATCGGTGCTTCTGTTCGTGTAAAAGGGCAGGAGAGTAAAGGTAGTATTACTGATATAAATGGTAAATATCAGATTGTTGATGTGGCATCTAATACTACTTGATTTTAGTTATATAGGTATGCGTGAGCAGGAGATTGCCGTAAATGGGCGTTCAACTATCAATGTGAAGATGGAAGAGGACAGCCAGCTCATTGATGAGGTGGTTGTAGTTGGTTATGGTAGTGCCAAGAAACGCGACTTGACCGGTTCTATCGTTACTGTGAAAGCGGATGAGATTGCTTCTAAGCCTTCTACCAATCCACTGGCATCCATACAGGGTAAGGTTGCCGGTGTACAGGTGGTGAATACGGGCCGTGCAGGACAAGACCCTGAAATCCGTGTTCGCGGTACGAACTCCATTAACGGTTTCAAACCTCTTTATGTGGTAGATGGACTGTTTACGGACAATATCAATTATCTGAACACTGCGGATATTGAATCTATGGAAATCTTGAAAGACCCTTCTTCTTTGGCTATTTTCGGTGTGCGTGGTGCCAATGGTGTAATCATCATTACTACTAAAAGGGCAAAAATAGGGAAGACGATGGTCAACATCAACTCTTCAGTGGGTTGGAAGGTTATTTATGACCGTGTAGGTGTGACGAATGCCGAAGAGTTTAAGATGCTGTACAACGAGCAGTTGATATCTCAAGGAAGCGACCCTTATGATTATACTCAATGGCTGGTAATACTGATTGGCAGGATGAGATATTCCAGACAGGTTTTCTGACCAATAACAATGTGAGTATTACGGGTGCAACGGATAAGAGCAAGTTTTATTTGGGTTTGGGTTACGTCATGGAAGAAGGTTCCATTAAAACGGAAAAGCTCAATAAGTTTACCGTAAACTTGAACAGTGAATATAGCGTAACCGATTTCCTGCGTTTTGGTTTTCAGCTTAATGGAGTTCGTGCTAAGTATCCTGATGCAAAGGGTGTGATGGTGCTTTGAAGGCTGCTCCTATTGCTCCTACTCATGACCTTGAATCGGGACTGATACATACGCTGCCCGACTTCCAGCGTGCACAAGTGTGGAATCCTCTTATTGAAACAGAGCTGCGCGGTGCTCACAACAAGTCTGAAAACTATCGCGTGGCAGGTAATGTGTTCGGAGAGATAGATATTCTGAAGAACCTTACGTTCAAAGCAACTTTCTCTATGGACTATGCTTCCAGCCAGGGACGTTCATATTCTCCGCTGATTTATGTTTATAATCCCGATGTGGAGGGGGGAAAGAACGGTTGACTGAAAGAGAAGTGTGAACCAAAGCAAGTCTACCTCTCTTGCTGCACAGTCTGACTATGTGTTGACTTATCTCGGACAGTTTGGCAATCATGGATTGACATTGACTGCCGGTCTTACCACCAATTACAATGAGTCTTCCAGTTTGAGTGGTGGACGCAGCCAGCTTGCAGGCTATGGCATTTTGGTGGGCGATGACCCGGACAGATGGTGGCTCTCTACTATCGACGATATATCTACGGCAACTAATGGTGGTTCTCAGAGTGACAGATTTACCATGTCTTATTTGTTCAGAGCATTGTATAACTACAAGAATCGTTATTTACTTAATGCTTCTTTCCGTAGGGACGGCTCATCTGTTTTCTATAAGACAGGTAATACTTGGGACAACTTTTACTCTTTCGGTGCCGGTTGGGTAATGACCGAAGAGAAGTTTATGCAGAACCAGAATGTAATTAACTTCTTGAAGTTGAAAGGCTCTTGGGGTGTGTTGGGCAGCCAGAATACCGGTTCCAGTTATCCAGCATACGCCACCATTGTTAGTTCGGGATCAGCTGTATTCGGTGACAATATCATTGCGGGTAAGGGCCCCAACAAACTGATTTCACCTACTTTGGGATGGGAACGTAATTATTCATGGGAAGTGGGTTTTGACATGCACATGTTCAATGATCGTTTGCAGCTTTCTCCGGTTTATTATAACAAAACAACAAAAGATATGTTGACTTCCATTCCGGGTATTGCAGGCACTGTTCCCGGATTACAGAATGTGGGTGAGATTCGCAATCGCGGTTTTGAACTTAGTGCTTCTTGGAACGACAAGATTGGGGAAGATTGGAGATATGGATTAGGTGCTAATTTGAGCACTATTGATAACAAGGTGCTTTCACTGGTAAACAAAGACTATAATATTATCAGTGGTCCCTCACGTGTTTCCGAAGGTTATCCGATTGGCTATTTCTATGGTTACAAGGTTGAGGGTGTATATCAGAACGAAGACGACATCCGTTTCTCTCCGATTAACTCGGTTGGCTCGGTAACACCGGGTGACTTGAAATTCGCTGATGTTGACGGTAATGGCAAAATTACTGATAATGACCGTACAATGATAGGTAACCCTACTCCTGATTTTACTTACGGTTTTAATGTTAATTTGGGTTGGAAGAATCTGGACCTGACTGTTGACATGATGGGTGTTTATGGAAATGAAATTTACCGTAATTGGGGAAGCAGTAGCTATGCACAACTGAATTATCGCACAGAGCAATTGAATCGTTGGCATGGAGAGGGCACTTCCAATTGGGAGCCCTTGCTCGACCCTTCACACAAAATAAATCAGGAGGCTTCCACGTATTTCATCGAAGATGGCAGTTTCTTCAGAATCCGTAATATCGAACTGGGATATAACTTTGACAAACGACTGTTGAATCGTATCAAGGTACAGTCACTGCGTCTTTATACCAATGTGCAGAATCCCAAGACTTGGAGCCGTAACGGCGGATATACGCCGGAAGTGGGCGGAAGCGCTATTTCGTTTGGTATTGATGGTGGGGGCTATCCTATGCCTACAGTTTATACGATTGGTTTTAATTTGACTTTCTAAAATTATATAAAGACAGACTATGAAGAAGATATTTTATTATATAGCATTTTTAGCAGTAAGCTTTGCACTAACTTCGTGTGAGGATATGTTTGATAGAAAACCGCTTGGACAGCAGACAGAGGATGATTTGACTGGTGGTACTTATGAAACGCAGGTGTTTAATATGTATGCCAAGTTGCGCGGTTTTCATTTGACAAGCGGCAATACTGCATTGGCAATCCACGGTATGCGTTCTGAGGACGCAGAGAAAGGAAGCACATTGTCCGATGGAGCAGCACCGGCAAGATGTTCGATGACTTTGAATATTTGGCAAGTAATGGGATGATTAAGAGCTACTGGAATGAAAACTATTCATTGATACATAAGGTAAACGATTTGCTTGATGAAATGAGCCAAAACCCGTCATTGACAGAAGGTGACCTTGTCAATAAAGGTGAAGCATTGTTTGTACGTGCCTTCTGTTATTTCAACCTTGTACGCGCTTTTGGTGAAGTGCCTTTGATTGACTTTAAAGTTTATGATGCAGCTGAGGCAAATGTTCCGAAATCTTCTGTGGCAAAGATATATGAATTAATAGATTCTGACCTTACGGAAGCCGAAAACAGTCTGCCCAGAACATGGGAGAAACTTTATATAGGCCGTCTCACTTGGGGAGCTGCCCGTTCTCTTCATGCACGTACATACATGATGCGTAACGACTGGGGGAATATGAAGGCGGCTGCTGAAGAAGTGATTAACTCTGGTTTGTATAATCTGAAAACACCTTATGAAGACATATTCCGGGAAAAAGGTGAAAACTGTAGTGAGTCCGTTTTTGAATTGCAATGTACGGCAACAGAATCACAACCGGGTTCCAATGATATAGGAAGCCAGTTTGCTTCCGTTCAGGGTGTGCGTGGCGCAGGCGAATGGAATCTTGGTTGGGGGCAACACACCGCCACTCAAGAATTGGCAGATGCTTTTGAAGAAGGTGATCCGAGAAAAGACGAAACCCTGCTTTATTTTATACGCAACGGCAAGGACGATCCGGAGTCCATACCTGCTAACAAGCCTTATGGTGAGAAACCAATTTCGAATGCTGATGTCATAGCTAAATACTTTAACAAAAAAGTATATACAGACCCGGCGATGCGTTTGAAATTCACAAAAGGAGGATATTGGGTAAATATCCGTTTGATACGTTATGCTGATGTGGTATTAATGGCTTCCGAAGCTGCTTGTGAATTGGGTGATTTATCTTCTGCCCGTAACTATTTGGAGATGGTGCGTGCTCGTGCCCGCGGCAATAATATTGGAATCTTACCGGAAGTGACGACCAACAACCAGAATGAACTGCGTGAGGCCATTCGTCATGAAAGACGTGTTGAGTTGGGTATGGAATTTGACCGCTTCTACGACTTGGTTCGTTGGGGTATTGCTAAAGAGGTACTTCATGATGCAGGCAAGACCGGTTATCAAGACAGACATGCTTTGTTGCCATCCCGCAAGACGAAATTGACAAGTCGAATGGTGTATTGGTTCAAAATCCCAATTATTAATCTATAAATGTACTAACTACTTATGAAAAAATATATAGTATCTGTGGCTTCTTGCTGTTTGCATTGTGTATGCAGTCTTGTTTTCAGGATATGGATCATCCTGCTTTCGACTATCCTGAGAGTACAGGTGAAATACCTACTACCCCCTTGAAGATGTATCTTCCTTTTGATGAAGAGGACATTCGGGATAAAGGTGAATGGGGATTTTTGGTAGCAGACAACGGGAATGCCAAGTTTGCGGAAGACGGAATCGCTGGCATGGCCTATCAGGGTGCTGAAAATGCCTATATTTTGGCCAAGACTCCTTCTATATTGGTAGATAATATACCCACTATCGGTGATTTGACCGTAGCTTTTTGGATGAGAACCACTAAGAATACTTCTGCGCAAGGTTTGTTCTCTATCCCTAACTCTATTAAATTCTGGGGCAACTTCGACATCTTCTTGGAGAATAATAATAGCGAGACTCAGGCATTTTTCAAGGTTCATATCTTCAATCAGACAGCAAAAGAGAATGATGAAAGATGGGTTGAGGCAAAAATAGATGATATTTTTGGTAGCGAATGGGTGCATCTGGCTTTTGTGTATGATGGCAATACTTCTACCATTACTGTTTATCGTAATGGTGAGGGGGTCTTTACCAAAGAATTGCCTGATTGTGGAAAATTGAAGTTTAATAATGTAGGCGCTTCTTTGGCTGTTGGTGCATTTCAGTTCAGCACTACTCCGAGTCTTACTTCGGGTGCAGGAGCACAAACCTGGGCAAAGAACTTTCCCGGTCAGCTTGATCAGTTCCGCTTATATGACAAGGTGTTGACAGCAACCGAAATTCAGAGTATTTACTCTGGAAAAGAATGAAGCTACACTTTAATCTGATGATAGGATGAAAGTATTATATTTCATAGTATGTCTTTTGTTGGTTGCGTGCGGTGGTGATAATCAACCTGAGGTGAATCAGCCTTTCGAGTTGAAGAATATCATTGTGGGTGACCAACAAAACCAACAGACATTTGAGAATGTTGCTCCCAATGTAGCCATTGTTTTGGAGTTCTCGGATGCTGTAGATGAGGCTTCAGCCCGTAACAATATTGCTTTGAAACATGAGGAGCTTCCTATAAGCTGCGATTATGAGTTCCTGCAAGAGAAAAAAGTATCGGTGACTCCTAAGGAGGGGTTTAAAATCTTGTCATCGTATAAATTGATTGTCAATCCGGGGGTGAAGTCCACCTCCGGGGTACTGCTTTCCAATGGCAAGGTTTGTATGATTAAGACAGGAATGGATGATACTGATAAGTTTGAGCGTATTTCTGATGAGGACTTGTTGACATTGGTACAGAAGCAGACCTTCAAGTACTTCTGGGACTTTGGGCATGAATATTCCGGAATGGCGCGCGAACGTACTACTTCGGGCGATGTCGTTACTACCGGTGGTACCGGCTTTGGCGTGATGGCCATGCTGGTAGCTGCTGAACGGGGTTTTATTACCCGTCAGCAAGCTGTTGAACGGGTGCAGAAGATAGTTACTTTTCTTGATAAGGAATGTACGGCTTATCATGGTGCTTATGCACATTGGATAAATGGCGCAACGGGAGCAACCAAACCTTTCAGTGAGAAAGACAACGGTGCCGATTTGGTTGAAACCTCCTTGTTATTTCAAGGTTTGCTTGCCGCTCGAGCCTATTTCAAGGAAAATACGGAAGTAGAAAGCAGGTTGCGTGCCGACATAACCCGTCTTTGGGAAGCTATTGACTGGACTTGGTTCCGGAAAAATGGTGAAGATGTACTATATTGGCATTGGAGTCCCGATTACGGTTTTGAGAAGAACCTGGCAATAAGAGGATGGAATGAATGTCTGATTACTTATATACTTGCAGCTTCGTCTCCAACACATGCTATCAATAAAGTTGTATATGAAGCGGGATGGGCTAAAAATGGAGGAATCAGGAATGGAAAATCTTATTATGGCATCACTCTTCCTTTAGGTTCGGATAAAGGGGGACCGCTGTTCTTATCTCAATATTCTTTTCTGGGCATTAACCCGCAAGGACTGGAAGACCAATATGCCGATTACTGGATGCAAAATCGCAATCATACATTGATTAATTACAATTATTGTAAGGAAAATCCTAAAGGATATACGGGCTATAGCGCTTCTTGTTGGGGGTTGACGGCAAGTGACGGTAATACGGGATATTCAGCTCATTCACCTACTAATGATAAAGGGGTAATTGCTCCAACAGCCGCTTTGTCTGCATTTCCTTATACTCCGGAGGAGTCAATGGAAGCGCTGCATTTTTTCTATTATAAGATGGGAGACAAACTTTGGAAGGATTATGGTTTTATAGATGCCTTTAATTTGACGGCAGATTGGTACGATACTCAGTACATAGCCATTGACCAAGGGCCGATAATCTGTATGATAGAGAATTATAGAACAGGTCTCCTTTGGAATTTATTTATGTCTATACCGGAAATCCAACAAGGACTGAAGAAGCTTGGCTTTCAGAGTCCGTGCTTAAACTAAAAGAATGATTATGATGAGAATATTAATATATTTGATACTTTTGCTATACCCTTTTAATTTGATTTCGGGACAGAAAACGCAGAAGCAGCTTTCTGACGACGACTTATGACCCTCGTCAGAAGCAAACTTTCCGTTACTTTTGGGATTTTGCCCATCCTGAATCCGGATTGGCGCATGAACGGAGTAACGGTGGTGCCGAGACAGCTACCATTGGTGGGTCGGGATTCGGAGTGATGGCTATCATTGTCGGCATAGAACGTGGGTTTATCACCCGTGAACAAGGTGCTGAACGTATACTGAAGATTGTTCGTTTCTTGAGCGACAAGAATACCGACAGTTATCACGGCATGTGGCACATTGGATGAACGGTAAAACCGGTAAGACCATTCCTTTCAGCCGTAAGGACGATGGAGCGGATATTGTAGAATCCGCTTTCATGTTCGAAGGCTTGTTGGCTGCCCATCAGTATTTTATAAAGGATAATCCGACGGAAAACCGTATCAGGGGAATGATTAATAATCTGTGGCGCCAAGCAGAGTGGAATTTTTTCACTCAGGGGCAGGATGTGATGTACTGGCATTGGTCACCCAATAACGGATGGGCGATGAATCATCAGATTAAAGGTCATAATGAGTGCCACATTGTGTATATCTTGGGTGCGTCTTCTCCTACTTATCCGATTGCGGGAGCGTTTACCATAAAGGCTGGGCCAGTGCGAATACTTTTCTGAACGGTTGGGAATATTATGGCATCAGGCTTCCTCTCGGGGACAATAACGGCAAGGGCGGTCCTTTGTTCTTTACTCATTACTCCTACATGGGGCTTGATCCGCATGGTTTGAAGGACCGCTATGCCGATTACGAGGAACAAATGAAGGCCCATACCTTGATTAACCGTGCCTATTGTATCGACAATCCGAAGGGATATAAGGGTTACGGTGAGAAATGCTGGGGATTGACAGCCAGTGACGGTGATAAAGGCTATTCTGCCATAGTCCCGGAAATGATCGCGGCGTGATTACGCTACTGCGGCCCTTTCATCCATCCCTTATGCACCGGGATATTCTTTGGAGGCCATGCGCTATTTCTATGAAGAATTGGGTGACCGTCTTTGGGGTGAATATGGTTTCAAGGATGCATTTAATCTGACTGAGGATTGGTTTGCGCCTTCGTATCTTGCCATTGACCAGGGACCGATTATCGTGATGATAGAGAACTATCGCACCGGTTTGATTTGGAAGCTTTTCATGAGCCATCCGATGTACAGAAGGGGTTGAAGAGATTAGGCTTTACGTCTCCTTATTTGAATAAGGCTGATTAGGTTTGGCAGGATTTGATTTTGGTAAGATTTTATATAGATTAAAAAGGATTATAACCATGAAAAACGTGCTTTTCAATAGTGTATTGGTTGCTTTCGTATTGCTTGTCGCCTCGTGCGGCAAGCAACCGGAAGCTAAGGTGGAGGTGATGTCGTTTAATATCCGTCTGGATCATGTAGCGGACAGTATGAATAACTGGAAATACCGTAAGGATAATGCAGCACAGATGATTGCTTATTATGCTCCGGACATTGTGGGCATGCAGGAGGTGGTAAAGAATCAACTCAATGACTTGAAGGAGCGTCTTCCTCAATATACTGCCCTTGGCGTAGGTCGTGCAGATGGAAAAGAGAAAGGCGAATATTGCTCCCTTTTTTATAAGACAGATCGTTTTGAGCTTTTAAAGAACGGAGATTTCGGACTGAGTGAGACTCCCGATTCCATCGGAAAGAAAGGCTGGGATGCGGCATGCGAACGTATCGTGACTTGGGCTGTGTTGAAAGATAAGGTGAGTGGCAGGAAAGTAGCTGCTTTCAACACCCACTTTGACCATGTAGGTGAGGTGGCACGTCGAGAAAGCGCTAAGTTAATACTCGAGAAGATAAAGCAAATAGCGGGAGAGCTTCCGGTAATTATCACTGGAGACTTTAATGGAACGGTAGACTCCGAGCCGGTCACTATATTGACGGAAGGTGGAATGAGGAACGCTTGTTCCACGGCAAAGGTCGTTTACGGACCGACATGGAGCTTTCATGACTTCGGACGTATTCCGGTGGAGAAGCGCAGGCTGATAGATTTTATATTCGTAAATGCTTCTGTAGAGGTGGAGCGTTACCGCACAGTTGGCGATAAGCCGGACAATGGCTATCTTTCCGACCATGCTCCCGTATTGGTTACTTTGAAACTGTAAAGAGGCACTCGTCTAATTCTATTCTGCATTATTTACAAATCATAAGGGTTCAAGAAACACTTGTATACTGAACCTAATTCAGTCGTATAGTGAATGCCATTCAGTCGTATACTGAATAGGGTTCAGTCGTATATTGAATGCACTGCATTCTAACCATACTGATAATCAGTAGATTATAAAACAGTATTGCGTTTTTGATAAATTACAACAAATAATGAATACATGAAAAATAAACTATCCTGGGGAATTGCCTTGTTGCCCTTTGTTCCTTCGGTTTGGATACAAGGACAAGAACAGAAACAAGGAATAGGAAACGGGCGTCCTAACATTATTTTTATCATGAGTGATGACCATGCCCGACAAGCAATGAGTATATATGGACATCCCATAGGTAAAATAGCTCCTACTCCCCATATTGACCGTATTGGGCATGAAGGGGCGGTATTTCAGAATAATTACTGTTGCAATTCCATTTCCGGTCCCAGTCGTGCAGCCATACTGACTGGTAAGCATAGCCATAAGAATGGTTTTATGAGGAATGGAAATAGAGGATTTGACGGTTCGCAGCAGACACTGCCGAAGATATTGCAAGCAAACGGTTATGAAACAGCCATTATCGGCAAGTGGCATCTTGTTTCAAAGCCTACCGGGTTTGACCATTGGATGATTTTGAATGATCAGGGAGATTATTATAATCCGTATTTTATTACCGAGGGAGATACCGCTCGGCATAAAGGATATGTGACTGACCTCATCACCCAATATTGTGAAGACTGGATGAGTGGGCGCGAGGATAAGAATAAACCTTTTTTCCTGATGATGCATCACAAAGCCGTTCACCGTAATTGGGTGCCTGCCGAACGGCATTATCATTTGTACGAACATACGCAGTTCCCTTTACCCGATAATTATTATGATGCATACGAAGGACGTTATGCGGCACAAATGCAGAAGATGAATATATACCGTGATATGTACGAAGGTCACGACTTGAAGATGGTTGCGGGTATGAATAGCGACAGTCTGCTATTCGACCGTGGCCTCATGCTTTTCTTGGTACGATGGAGCCGGATGAGCGCCGCCGTTTTATGGATGCCTATCGTGAACGGAACAATGAATTTTATTCGAAACAGCGTACTTTCAAAGAGGTGGCAGAATGGAAATATCAGCGCTATTTACAGGATTATATGGCTTGTGTGGCAAGCGTGGACGAGAGTGTAGGAGAAATATTGGATTATTTGAAGCGTACCGGATTGGATAAAAATACGATTGTCGTTTATACTACAGACCAGGGGTTCTATCTGGGCGAGCACGGTTGGTTTGATAAACGTTTTATGTATGAGGAGTCTTTCGGTATGCCGATGGTAATGAGCTGGCCGGGACATATTAAGCCTGGGACGCAGGTAACAGGATTAACTCAGAATATTGATTTCGCCCCCACTTTTCTCGATATGTGTGGAATTGAGATTCCTGAAGACATGCAGGGAGTGTCATTTCGTCGGTTGGTAGAGAGAGGAAACACTCCACGAAACTGGAGGAAGTCAATTTACTATCATTATTATGAATTCCCCGGTTTTCATAGTGTCCGTGCACATTACGGTGTCAAGATGGAGCGCTATAAATTGATGCATTTTTATGTGGATGACAAGTGGGAACTTTATGATTTGGAGGAGGACCCGGCAGAAATGCATAATTTGTATGGTGAAAAAGGGATGGAGAAGGTTGTTGCAGAATTGAAAGCGGAACTTACCCGCCTGCAGGAAGAATATGATGTTCCTGAATCTCTGTGTAAATAATGGTGCATATTATTATGACGTATAAATGAAGTTTAGAATGAAAAGAATCTATTTATAATCATTTTTGTAGTAGGCTGTGTAATGTTGTCTGCTCAACAAGATCCATTTATCAATCGCATACCTTGTCATTTGAAGGCTAGTCGTGTAGGTACAAATAGCGTAGAACTTATTTGGGAGAATGTAGTAGAGGCTGTAAGTTATGAGGTTTACAAGGAAGATACTTTATATAAGACTGTAAAAAAAATCGCATTACTGTGGGAGGGCTGAATTCGTTTGATATTTACTTCTTCTCAGTGAAGGCTAGGAATAGTCATGGAGAGTTCAGTCGCGAGAGCGAGAAACTTTATGTAGCTACTGCTGAGACAAAAAGACAAAAGGATAAGCGGATGGCGTGGTGGCGTGAAGCCGTTTTGGGATGTTTGTCCATTGGGGCCCTTATTCTGCATTAGGTGGGCATTATACAGGACCCACGTCTCTGCAGACAAATGAAAAACATCCTTGGATAGAGGCTGACGGCATGATAAAAGATTACTATTCATGCTATCGTCCTGAATGGGTATCTTCTGATGGGAGTATAAAGACAAATCCAGCTACAGGCAAACCTTATAAAAGAGGCAATATGCCGAATGGATAATGTTTGCGGCTCAAATACCCAGAGATGAGTATCTGAAGCGAGCAAAGGAGGATTTCAAAGCCGAAAAATTCGACGCTAAAGAATGGGTAAGGATGGCTAAAGAGGCAGGGATGAAATATATTGTCATTACTTCAAAGCACCATGATGGCATTGCACTTTTAAATACACCTGTGGGGCATACTATTTTTAAAGATACAGATATCCGCAGGGATATATTGAAAGAACTGGTGAATGAAGCGAGGAAGGCCGGTCTGAAAATAGGTTTTTATTATTCGCAGGCATTGGACTGGAATAATCCGGGGGGGATGGGATGGATTCCGCAAAATGACGCGCCTAATCGGGAAGCTTCCTATGCAGACAAAGCAAAATATACGGATGAAATAGTTATCCCTCATTTACATACTATCATAAATGATTATAAAGTCGATCTTATTTGGTGGGATATGGGAGCAAGCAGCGCTCCCGAATTTAAATATCGTATGATGAAAGCTATCAAGAACATATCTGGTACGGAACGTTTAATTTTTAATGACCGAATGGAGGATAAGCTGACGGGTGATTTTAAAACTCCGGAACAAAGCATACCTGATATGCCTTCCAATGGAGATGGTACAGATTGGGAGACTTGTATGACCTTGAATGACAACTGGGGATATGCTGCCCATGATGTACGCTGGAAGACTACAGAGGATGTCCTTCAAAAATTGATTGATATTGCCAGTAAAGGGGGTAATTATCTATTGAATATCGGCCCGAAGGCAGATGGTACTTTTCCCACTGAAGTATCAATTGCCTGAAGGAAGTAGGCAGTTGGATGAAGGTGAACAGTGAAGCTATTTATGGTACAATACCGAGTCCGTTTGTTAGCCAACTCGATTGGGGAAGAGCTACCAGAAAAGAAGTGGACGGTAAACAGCTTCTTTATTTGCATGTTTTTACTCAATATTGGCCGAAAGACGGCAAACTTCTTGTCCCGGATTTTGGCTCTGGGATAAAACGGGCCTATTTATTGATTGATGCGAAGAAAACTTCTTTACCTATAGACGAAATGGGAGACAATCATATATTTTCTTTACCTTTAGACGCTCCCGATAAAATCAGTACGACCATTGTTGTAGAAATTTTGTGACGTAGATAGAGCTGTTGTATAATAATATAAATATGGATAATATGATGAAAAGATTAAGTGGTCTGGTACTACTGTTGTGTTTGGCGAATTTCCTTTCTGCACAGGACATGCGTATGGATACTTATTGTAATCCTTTGAATATCGATTACACGTATATGATTTATAATTCGGATAAGAGTATCTCCTACCGTTCCGGTGCCGATCCTGCCGTGGTGGAGTTTCGGGGTGAATATTATATGTTTGTCACCCGTTCACACGGTTATTGGCGTTCCAAGGATTTGCTGAACTGGGAGTTCGTACGTCCGGGCAGGAACTGGTATCCGCAAGGGTGTAACGCTCCGGCAGCACATAATTACAAAGATTCGGTACTTTATGTGACAGGTGATCCCTCCGGTTCCATGAGCATCCTTTATACGGATAATCCGGCTTCAGGAAACTGGGAAGCCATTCCGGCAATTTTGCATAATCTGCAAGATCCCGATTTGTTTATTGACGATGACGGTAAAGCGTATATGTTCTGGGGCTCTTCCAATGTGTATCCTATCAGAGGAATGGAACTGGACAAGAACCAGCGTTTCATCAAGAAGGGAGAAACGAAAGAACTCTTCAATTTGGATATGCCTAAACATGGCTGGGAACGTTTCGGTGAAAACCATACGGATACTGTATTGGGTGGATATATTGAGGGGCCTTGGCTGACGAAGCATAATGGGAAATACTATATGCAATACGGTGCTCCGGGAACGGAATTCAATGTCTATGCCGATGGTGTTTATGTGGCCGATTATCCGATGGGGCCTTATACTTACCAAAAGCATAATCCGGTGTCCTACAAACCGGGTGGTTATATGAACGGTGCCGGACATGGAAGTACCGTGCTTGGCCCTGGCGGACAATATTGGCATTTTGCTTCGATGTCACTCTCTATCAATGTGAATTGGGAACGTCGCCTTTGTATGTTTCCGGCAGGGTTCGATAAAGATGGCATTATGTATGTAGATACCCGTTTCGGAGACTATCCCCGTTATGTACCTGCCGTACCGGGCAAGGCTGGACAGTTCCGTGGATGGATGTTGCTCTCGTATGGCAAACCGGTAAAAGCTTCTACTACGAAAGGAGAATTTAAGGCAGATGCCTGACGGATGAACTGACTAAAACTTTTTGGCTTGCCGAGGCTAATGACGAACGGCAGTGGGTGATGATTGATTTGGAGAAACCTGCTGATGTGTATGCTGTTCAGATAAACTATCACGATTATCAAAGTAATATGTACGGTCGCTACGAAGGACTCCATCACCGTTATCTCATCGAAGGTTCTCTTGATGGTGAGAATTGGGAGATATTGGTGGACCGTAAGGAAAGTTATAGGGATACTCCGAATGATTATGTCGAACTGGCATTACCCAAGTCTGCCCGTTATATCCGTTATAAAAATATAGATATACCGACACCGAATCTGGCTATATCTGAACTTCGCGTTTTCGGATTGGGTAAGGGGAAGATGCCGCAGCAACCCAAAAAGTTGGTACTTGACCGCCAAGCAGACCGTCGTGACATCTTCATCCGTTGGGAGGCTGTGAAAGGTGCGCAAGGTTACAACATACTCTGGGGCATTGCACCGGACAAACTTACAGCTCTTGGATGGTCTATGATAAGACTGATTTATTGATGAAAACCCTTACTGCTGATCAGGATTATTATTTTTGTGTGGAGGCTTTCAATGAAAATGGTGTATCTTTACGTTCGGAAGTTAAACATGTAAAATAAATAATAAGATGAAACGTATAATCGGCATCCTTTGTGGATTATTCTTTTTCTTGTCTTCGTTTGCACAAGAAACCTTTCAAAAGGAACTTATATCTCTTCCCGTGGAGATACGTTGTTGTATCGTTTGTTGCGTCCAGAGGTGATGAAACCTGATGAAAAGTATCCTCTGGTGCTTTTCCTGCATGGTGCCGGAGAGTGTGGCAATGATAATGAGAAACAATTGGTTCATGGTGGGCAGATGTGGCTTAATCCTGTAAACCGCGAAAAGTATCCGGCGTTTATTTTGGCTCCGCAGTGTCCTGAAACCGGATATTGGGCATATGCGGAGCGCCCTTCATCTTTTGTTCCGGAAGACATGCCGTTGGAAGTGCCTGTCTCTCCTGTTTTCCGTACGTTGAAGGAGTTGTTGGATACCTATCTGGCCATGCCGCAGATAGACAAAGACCGTATCTATGTTATGGGACTTTCTATGGAGGAATGGGTACATTTGACATGGCTGTCCGCTATCCGGAGATTTTTGCGGCAGCAATACCTATTTGTGGAACAGTGAATCCGGCACGGTTGAAGGCTGGCAAATCGGTCAAGTTTCGTATTTTTCATGGAGATGCGGATAATGTAGTAACTCCTGAAGGATCGCGTGCAGCATATCGAGCCTTGAAAGCTATTGGTGCCGATGTGGAATATATTGAATTTCCTGGTTGTAATCATGGTAGTTGGAATCCGGCTTTCAACTATCCTGGTTTTATGGAGTGGCTGTTTAATCAGAAGAAAAATGATGAGGATATTGTCTGTTATCGGAGCACTTTTTTAGGGGGCGCTTTTTTAACTTCTTGCACCACTTCCGGTCGGGTAAGTACTTTTGTGGTATTGCCGGATACGCAGACTTATCTGGAACAATGTCCGGAGGTCTTCGAGTCGCAAGTGGACTGGTTGGTTGCCAACCGTAAGAAAATAGATGCCGTGTTCCAAGTGGGAGATTTGACACAAGATAATTCTCCGGTGGAATGGGCGTATATGCAGAAAGCTTTTCATCGTATCAGCAAGCGAGAATACCTTATTCTGTCGTGTGGGGAAATCATGATATTGGCAGTAAGCCCGGCAAGTTTTCGGACATGCATAACACTGCAATGGCCAACAAGTATTTTCCTCTTTCCGATTATATGCAGAAGAGCTATTGGGGAGGCAGTGCGGATGGAAAGACATTGGATAACTATTACATAAATTTCAGGTCGGGCGATACCGATTGGCTGGTCTTGAATCTGGAATTTGGACCTTCTGATGAGGCTCTGCAATGGGCCGATTCCATAGTGGGTATTCATCCGGATAAGCTTGTCATATTGAATACACACGCCTATTTGTATTGTGACAGTACGTTGCATGACGGGAAAGATTGGTGGCGTCCTCAAGGATATGGCATCGGCAAAGAGTTCGGGCGCACAGTGAACGATGGCGCTGGAATCTGGAAGAAATTGCTTTTCAGGCATCGCAATGTGATAGCTGTCTTTTGTGGGCATGTCTTGAAAAGCGGAGTTGGCACGCTGGTCTCTATAGGGAAAGAGGGGAATAAAGTGTATCAGATGCTGGCAAACTATCAGCGTGGTGTGGAAGGCAGTAGATTGGGAGGTGAGGGCTACTTACGCATTGTAACTTTTAACCGGAAGACAAGGGAGATAGATGTGAAGACCTATTCGACTTGGAATAAAGCCTACCACCCTCCGAACATCATAACTTTAAGTTCAGAGAGGTGGACTTTGACGAATATCTGCGCTGAGACTTAAGTCCTTTCAGCGTAATCTCCGTTACTTTTTATCAGTTCTATCAGCTTTTCTACCGCCTCTTCTTCGGGAATGTTCTTTTCGATGCACTCCTTCTTCTTGTAGAGGCTGATTTTGCCTCGTCCGGCGCCTACATAGCCATAATCAGCATCGGCCATTTCTCCGGGGCCGTTGACAATGCATCCCATGATTCCTATCTTGAGTCCTTTCAGATGGCCGGTGGCTGCCTTGATACGGGCAATGGTACTTTCCAGGTCGTAGAGTGTGCGTCCGCAGCCGGGGCAAGAGATGTATTCGGTCTTGCTGGTACGTACGCGTCCGGCTTGCAGGATGCCGAAAGCAGTGGCATCCACTACTTTGCCGCTTATGGTTTCTCCTTGGTTGAAGAGAAGGATACCGTCACACAGACCGTCGAAGATGAGTGCTCCCATGTCTGCCGCCGCTTTGATTTGCAGATTTTCCAGTTCGCTCTCTGCGTAGTGCTCAAAGAAGACTACCGGGTTTTTCAGGCCTTCCTTCATCATCTGGTGTACCAGGGCGCGTTGTTCGCCAACCGGTTGGGGTGATTGCTTTGCGAAACCAATACGACTTCCGGATGATACTTCAGGCAGGCGATGGCTTCGTCATTCAGCCCATATACGTGATGAAGAGGAATTTCAGGGAAGCGCCGCAGCTGCTTAGGAAAGGAAGCTGGTCTCCTTTAAAGGCGGGCCAGGCATTGTCCGGTTTTGTCTCGCTGTTGCTTTGTTCCATCCAGACATCGGCATCGATGATGCATTGCATGCCTTCCGGAAGTTGTTTAGGGATGGAAGTCCCGTATAGATATAGTCCGGCACGAATTGCGGATTGAAGTCCATGTCCCCGTCCAGGCGTGCGGCAATGACCACGGGCAGATTGTCTCCGCCGATATTGTGTACGGCGCAGTCTCGCGGCGGGTGGGAGAGAGATAATTGAATTCCGGCACATCTGCTCCGGGGATATAAGGATGGTCGTGGCGCTGCACGATATAGTCCACCAATTTGCGGGCTACGGGGATTTCCGCCTCCGGAGCTTCGCTCAGGGAAACCCGGATGGTGTCACCCAAGCCGTCTGCCAGCAGGGCGCCGATGCCCAAGGCCGATTTGATGCGTCCGTCTTCTCCGTCTCCGGCTTCCGTTACACCGAGATGCAGCGGGAATCGCATACCTTCCTGCTCCATGACGGCTGCCAGCAAGCGTACTGTCTTTACCATGACCACTGTATTGGATGCCTTGATGGAAATGACCACATCCGTGAAATTCTCTTGCACGCAGATGCGCAGAAACTCCATACAAGATTCCACCATGCCTTCCGGTGTATCGCCATAGCGCGACATGATGCGGTCGGATAATGAACCGTGGTTCACGCCGATGCGGATGGCAGTATGGTTCTCCTTGCAGATATTAAGGAAGGGTACAAAGCGGTCGTGTATCTTCTGCAACTCCTGGGCATACTCTTCATCGGTATACTCCAAATGTTTGAAAGTACGTGCTGCATCCACATAGTTTCCCGGATTGATGCGGACTTTTTCTACATACTGTGCTGCTACGTCCGCTACCTTCGGATTGAAGTGAATGTCGGCGACAAGCGGCACCATATATCCGTCCTGGCGTAGGCCTATGTTGATATTCATCAGGTTTTCAGCCTCTTTGATGCCTTGGGCCGTGAGGCGTACATACTCTCCTCCGGCGTCGACAATACGTTTGGTTTGCGCCACACTGGCTTCTGTGTCCTGCGTAGCGGTGTTCGTCATACTTTGTATGCGGATAGGATTGGAGCCGCCCATAGGGGTGGCTCCGATGTTTACTTCTGATGTTTCCCGTCGGGAATAGTTGAATAAATCCACGGTAATAAGTGATTAGCGTTTAGTGATAAGGGATTAGTGATAAGGGATAAGGACTATATCTCATCTTACTAATCCCTTATCCTTAATCCCTAATCCCTCAATTAGTCTTGTATTCGTACTTCACATCCTTCAAGTCCTCATTTGCCTTGACTATTTTCTTTTTCAGCCCTTCTTTATAGGCGGCGAATGTTTCAGCCAATGAGGAATCGCTCAGTGCCAGCATCTGTACGGCAAGGATGGCAGCGTTCATGGCACCATTAATGGCAACGGTGGCTACTGGTATGCCCGGAGGCATCTGGATGATGGAGTAAAGGGCGTCTACGCCATCGAGTACGGACCCTTTTACGGGAACCCCGATTACCGGCAGTGTGGTATTGGCAGCAATGACGCCGGGCAGGGCGGCAGCCATACCGGCAGCGGCAATAATCACTTTAATGCCGCGTTGGCGGGCATTCTTGGCAAATTCCTCCACTGCTTCCGGTGTGCGGTGAGCAGAGAGAGCGTTCATTTCGAACGGTACATGCAGGTCATTGAGCAATTGTGCGGCCTTCTCCATAACGGGGAGGTCGGAAGTGCTGCCCATGATGATGCTAACGATTGGAGACATGAATCTTTAAATTATTAAAGGGTTAATTTTATAAGGGTTAGGGATTAACGATTAGGGGTTAGGGACTGCGCTATCATTCCGTCCGGTGCTAATCGCTAACCCCTAATCCTTTCATTTCATTCGTTTATCAGCGCTTTGTATGGCGTTCGGCATCCAGCAGGCTGTCGAAGTCGGCATCAGCGGCGGGTTTGATTTTGATGAGCCAGCCTTCGCCGTATGGGTCCTGGTTTACCAGTTCCGGCTGGTCGGCAAGGGCTTCGTTTTGCTCCAGAATCTCACCGGTTACGGGCAGGAAGAGGTCTGATATGGTTTTACTACTTCGATGGTACCGAACACTTCGTCGGCAGCCAATGTTTCACCTTCGGTCGGGATGTCGACAAACACAATGTCACCCAGTTGCTCTTGTGCATAATCGGTAATACCTACATAGGCTACATCACCTTCCAGGCGAATCCATTCGTGTTCTTTGGTGTACTTTACATTAGTCGGGAAATTCATGATCATTAGTTTTTTAAGGGTTGATACTATGTAAAATTAAAAAGTTGAAAATTAAAAAATTAAACAAGGCTCTTAAAAGAGGAAGATTCGGAACAGTATGTTGCTCAGCGGGTGGAGTACCAGCAACGAGCAGATAAGCCCTACGGCAAAGCTCCCATAACTTCGCCCAGTGTGTGGTGTCGCAGGATGATGCGGGCGGTGCCCAGCACGCCAGCCACCAGTATAAAGAGGCATAGCCACCATACGGGATTGTAGCTGAACAAGGCGCTGAAAGCTACCAGTCCACCAATTACGGCTCCGGCGCCTGCCATGTGTTCGCTCAGTTTCCATTTTAAGTTGACAATGACGCAGATTATCATCACTACCAGGGCGGAGAGTATGATACCGGTCATATACCACGGGATATTGAGCCGGTGCATCATGAGCAGGCAGAATACATAGGAAGTGATGGTCAGAATAAAGGGAATGTATCTCCTTTTTCGTTCCACCAGTTCTTCCGGACTGAAACCGTTGATTTTGCGGAAGATGAAGATAGTCAGTGTAGGCATCAGGATGGTGAAGCAATACACCACGCCCAATACTATCAACTTGTACTGCAACGGCATGATGCGCAGGTACGAGAATATAACAGAACCAGAAATGCCAGGAAAGGGATGGAGAACGGTGTGAATACCGCCGAAATCACTTTCGCTGTTCTGATTAAAGTTTTATCTGCTATAATATGCTCTTCCACAACCTAATTTTATTTACGATTTGACTATTTACAATTTACTATTTGAATGCACTAATCTTTAAACCTTAATCCCTAATCGCTCATCCTTTTCTCTCATCTTCTCAGTCTTGCCACGGGGATATTCATCTGTTGGCGATACTTTGCCACCGTGCGGCGGGCTATGGGATAGCCTTTCTCTTTCAGCAGCTCGGTCAGTTCGTCATCGGTCAGAGGCTTTTTCTTGTCCTCGTTGTCAATGCACTCTTTGAGTATCTTGCGTATTTCGCGTACAGACATCTCTTCGCCGTCTTCGGTTGTGTAGCCGTCGTTGAAGAAGAATTTCAGCGGGTAGATGCCGTAGTTGGTCTGTACATACTTGCTGTTGCTCACACGGGAGATGGTCGAGATGTCCAACCCGGTGCGTTCGGCAACATCTTTCAGAATCATGGGGCGGAGCAATGACTCGTCTCCTTCGAGGAAGAAAGGACGTTGCAGGTCTATGATGGCCTGCATGGTAGTCATCAGCGTATTCTGGCGTTGCTTCACGGCATCGATGAAACCTTGTGCGGCATCCATTTTTTGTTTGAGGAACATCATGGCTTCGCGGGATTCCTTAGACTGGTTGGCCCGGTTCTTGGTGTGTTCTTCCACCATCTCGGTGAAGTCGCGGCTCATGCGCAGTTCCGGCACGTTGCGGTTGTTCAGTGTCACGTTGATGGTACCGTCGTCATAAGTGTCTACCAGGAAGTCGGGCACAATCTGCTGCATGTTCTTGCCGATGCTTCGCCGAGCGAGGCACCGGGACGGGGATTCAGCTTGCAGATTTCCTTAACGGCTTGTTGCAGGGTATCTTCGCTGATACCTAATTTCTGCATAATCTTGTCCCAATGCTTGCGGGTGAACTCTTCGTAGCACTGGGTAAGAATATCTTCTTCTATATAGTATTGTGGAGGCGAGGGCATGGGCCGTTGCGCTTCCTTACGTCGAATCTGGATGAGCAGGCACTCTTGTAGGGTGCGGGCGCCCAGACCGGCGGGGTCGAAGTCTTGTATAATCTTCAATACTTCTTCCAGCTCTTCGGGAGAAGCGTCGATACCGGCGTAGATGGCGAGTTCGTCGCTGATGCTGTCCAATGATTTGCGCAGCAGGCCATCGTCGTCCAGCGAGCCGATGAGATATTCGGCCAGTTCGCGCTGGTGCGGAGTCAAGTCCTGCTCGCCGAGCTGCTGGCGCAAGGTTTCATAGAAGGAGGTGGCGTCGGAGAAAGGAATTTCTTCTGCCTGCTCCCCTTTGCTGCGGTTGTTCTCCTGCAGCTTGTAGTCGGGGATATCGTCTTCGTTCAGATAATCGCTTAAAGAATCATAGCTAGTGTCTCCACCATCTTCTGAGCCGGTTTCCGCATCGGGTGTGTCGGGGTATTCGTCGCCGGGAGTATCCTCCTTACCCTCTTCCAGTGCCGGATTTTCCAGAAGTTCGGCACGTACGCGGTCCTCTAGTTCCACGGCGGGAAGTTCCAGCAGCTTTACCACCAGAATTTGTTGCGGCGACAGCGTTTGTATCTGCTGTTGCGCTTGGGTCTGTACTTGTCGGGAGCCTTGTGCCATATTTTTATAAATTATTCAATGCACTCATTGTGCATCTTCTTTCAGATATTTACCGCAAAAATAGTGAATAGTTCGATAACACGAAACCTCTCTGATGATATTTAACAAGAAAAGAGAAAACAAGCTTTTGCCAATAGCTTGGCAACTTTTGCCATGCCTATGGCAAGACTTTGCCAACGCGGTGGCAAACTTTGCCAAAGGCTTGAAAAACGTTGGCAAAATAGTCTTCTGATTATGAACTATATAGATTAATCTCCTTTTTGTATTATCTTCTTTCAAAGATTATTTCTATCTTTGTCCTATAACTACTAAAACAAGGAATGTTATGTTTGCTAAAGAAACGTATGTGCAGCGCAGGGCCCAGCTGAAAAAAACGATAGGCTCCGGAGTGTTACTGTTTTTGGGTAACGATGAACAAGGTTTGAACTATGAGGACAATACTTTCCGTTACCGCCAGGATTCCACTTTTCTCTACTATTTTGGCTTGTCGTTTGCCGGGCTGTCAGCTCTCATCGACATAGATGAAGATAAAGAAATCATTTTTGGCGATGAGCTGACCATCGACCATATTGTCTGGATGGGTACCCAGCCCACCCTTCACGAAAAGGCTTCTGCTGTGGGAATTTCCGAAACCCGTCCTTTTGCCGACATCGTCGGTTATCTGCACAAGGCTGTACAGAAGGGACAGACCATCCATTATTTGCCCCCTTATCGTGCCGAGCATAAGTTGAAACTGATGGACTGGCTGGGTGTTCCTCCGGCACGTCAGGAAGGGTCTGTACCGTTTATCCGTGCGGTGGTGGCACAGCGCAACTACAAGTCGGCAGAAGAAATAGCGGAAATAGAAAAGGCATGCGACGTGACTGCTGACATGCACATCACCGCAATGAAGGTGCTTCGTCCGGGCATGTACGAATACGAGGTTGTGGCCGAAATGAACCGTATCGCGAGATGAACAACTGCGAGCTGTCTTTTGCCACGATTGCTACTGTCAACGGCCAGACCCTGCATAACCACTATCACGGCAACCGGGTGCAACCGGGAGACTCTTCTTGATTGATGCCGGCGCCGAGCTGCCTTCGGGTTACTGTGGTGACATGTCGTCTACCGTGCCGGCGGACAAGACTTTTACTCCACGCCAGCGTGCCGTTTACGAAATCCAGAACGCCATGCATCTGGAGTCTGTTAAAG
>ENA-OQCS01000145-OQCS01000145.1-human-gut-metagenome-genome-assembly--contig:-NODE-145-length-35890-cov-8.962587_pt1 | contig 35890 bp, 36 predicted proteins | sample MGYA00242757_ERZ504575 | MGnify/ENA primary metagenome ERZ504575 (study PRJEB26092, sample SAMD00036297) | human gut metagenome | host: Homo sapiens | study: EMG produced TPA metagenomics assembly of... | reverse complement strand
TGGGTTCAGAACGTCGTGAGACAGTTCGGTCCCTATCCGGCGTGGGCGTAGGATATCTGAGAGGAGCTGTCCTTAGTACGAGAGGACCGGGATGGACGGGCCGCTGGTGCATCGGTTAGACTGCCAATCTACGGCCGAGTAGCCAAGCCCGGAAGGGATAAACGCTGAAGGCATCTAAGCGTGAAGCCCCCCTTAAGATGAGATATCCCATTCGAAAGAAGTAAACCCCCTTGAAGACGACGAGGTAGATAGGGCAGAGGTGGAAGTGTGGCAACACATGGAGCTGACTGTTACTAATCGGGTGAGGGCTTGACCAAGAATCGCAGGAAGAATGATCTCAAGGAAATGTCAACATGTATGTAGTTTTGAAGATACAGTAAGAAAACCAGCTAGTAATTAGCTGGTTTTTTTGTGCGAAAAAAACAGATATAAAATGATATTTAACCGAATCAAGTAAGTCCCTGCGGAGGTTGCGAAGAGCAATAAGCAGTGGGTGGATAAACTGCGGAGCAGTTATTCGGTTATGGGCAAGTAGCGAAAGCGGATTGCGAATATCCGATTGACTTAAACATACGTAATAGGAAGTAATTTGTAAAAATGACAATAGAATTTCAGAAACTTAGAAAAATCATTGTTATTCTGCATAAAAAACAAAAGGATTTCAAAGAAAAACAGAAGTATTTTGTATAGTTTTTTTAAGAACCTGTTGTTATAATACAATCACAGTAAAACAAACGGGCACGCAAGAGGGTAAGCGTTGGCAAAGGCTCTGCGTGTTTAATAAACAAATCAAACGTAAATTCAAGGAGGGTATTTACAATGAAAAGAAAATTAGTGAGCTTAGTACTTGCAACAGCAATGATCACATCATCTATGGTGGCAATGCCTGTATTCGCGTCTGATGACACAGCAACAGAGGAAACAGCTGACGAGAAGAAAGATGATGCTGCAGATGATACAGAAAAACCTGATGTAGATTTATCAGACAAAAAAGTTGGCGTTTGTATTTATCAGTTCTCTGATAACTTCATGACTCTGTTCCGTACAGAACTGGAAAACTATCTGATCGAACTTGGATTCTCTAAAGACAACATTACAATCCAGGATGGTGCGAATGACCAGGCTACACAGTCCAATCAGATCGACGCTTTCATTGCTGATGGTGTAGATTTACTTATCATCAACCTGTAAACTCCTCCTCTGCAGAGAGCATTACAGATAAAGTAGTAGCAGCTAACATCCCGCTTGTATATGTAAACCGTGAGCCAGGCGAAGATGAAGAGAAGAGATGGGAAGACAATGGCTGGAACGTTACATATGTAGGATGCGACGCTCGTCAGTCCGGAACAATGCAGGGTGAGATTATTGCTGATCTTGGTCTTGATACAATTGATAAGAACGGAAACGGAAAAGTTGATTATATCATGATCGAAGGTGACCCGGAGAACGTTGATGCTAAATATCGTACAGAGTTCTCTGTAAAAGCTCTTGAGGATGCCGGACTTGAAGTTAACCAGCTTGACGATCAGGTAGGTAACTGGGATCAGGCTACAGCTCAGCAGCTGGTTGCTAACGATTTAAGCCAGTTTGGTGATGATGTAGAAGTTGTATTCTGTAACAACGATGCTATGGCACTTGGTGCTCTTCAGTCTATCGAGCTGCCGGACGTACAGTTGGCGATAACATCTTCCTTGTAGGTGTAGATGCTCTGTCCGAGGCTCTTGATAAAGTAGAAGAAGGCAAAATGACAGGGACAGTATTTAACGATCATATTTCTCAGTCTCATTCAGCAGCAGATGCAGCTGTTAAATATCTTGCAGGCGAAGAAAATGAACACTACATCGGCTGTGATTACGTAAAAGTAACTACAGACAACGTAGCTGATATTAAAGAAATGACAAAATAATTTAATTGATCTTGCTCAGAAAGGTGCGGGTGACTTAAAAGACACCCGTACTTTTCTGTGAGAAAAGGGAAAGGGAGGAGAAATATGTCTGAGTACAAACTGCAGCTGAAGGGCGTCTGCAAATCTTTCCCAGGTGTTAAGGCACTTGATAATGTACAGCTGTCACTCCGTCCGGGTACAGTACATGCTCTCATGGGAGAGAATGGTGCAGGAAAGTCTACTTTGATGAAATGTTTATTCGGTATTTACAAAATGGATGCCGGAGAAGTCTACTTAGATGGACAGAAAATTGTAGTTAATAATCCTGATGAAGCAATGAAATATGGTATCGCAATGGTACATCAGGAGTTACAGCCGGTTCCGGCAAGAACAGTAGCGGAAAATCTTTACCTTGGACGTTTTCCTACAAAGAAATACGGTCCTTTACAGGTAATTGACCATAAAAAGATGTATGAAGATACAGCATACTGGCTGAAAGAAGTTAAGATGGATTTTGATCCGAAGGCTCTTCTGGGTGATCTTTCTATCGGACAGATGCAGTCAGTAGAAATTGCAAAAGCAGTTTCACATAATGCGAAGGTGGTAATCTTTGATGAGCCTACATCCTCATTATCAGATAACGAAGTAGAAGCTCTTTTCAGGATCATGAATGATCTGCGAGATAAGGGTGTTGCCATGGTTTACATTTCTCATAAGATGGATGAGATCAAACGTATTGCAGATGATATCACCATCATGCGAGATGGTACATATGTAGGAACCTGGCCGGCAGCTGAAATGACTACAGAAGATATCATTACCAAATGGTAGGACGTGAGCTGACCAATGTATATCCGGAAAGAAAGAATAAACCAGGTGAAGTGGTCATGGAAGTAAAGAATTTAAGTTCTATCCATGAGAAATCATTCCAGGATGTATCTTTCACACTCCGCAAAGGTGAGATTCTTGGATTTGGTGGTCTGGTAGGAGCTCAGAGAACAGAGCTTCTGGAAGGCGTTTTCGGAATGAGAGCGATCAAATCCGGAGAAATTTATATTAAAGGCAAAAAAGTAAATATCAAACATCCGGCAGATGCATGAAAGCCGGAATCGGTCTGATCACAGAGGACAGACGTGGAAATGGTATTTTTGGATGTCTTTCCATCAAGGATAATGTAGGTGTTTCTATTTATAACAAACATCTGAAAGCCGGATTTGTGCTTGATCATAAGACAATCAACGGAATCGTAGACGACAGTATCAAGAAGCTGCGTATCAAGACTCCGAATATGCAGGAGCATATCGCAAACCTGTCCGGTGGTAACCAGCAGAAGGTTATCGTTGCAAGATGGCTGGCAAATGATCCGGATATCCTGATCATGGACGAGCCTACCCGTGGTATCGATGTTGGTGCAAAACACGAGATCTATGAGATCATGAACGACCTGGCAGCAGAAGCAAAGCCATTATTATGATTTCTTCAGAAATGGCAGAGCTGCTTGGTATGTCTGACCGTGTTTATGTAATGTGTAACGGAAAGATGCGCGGAGAACTTACAGAGGAAAATGAAATGACTCAGGAACATGTTATGAGTTATGCTACAAAATTCTGATGATGGGAGGAGAAAAATAATGGGTAAAAAGAAATTAAGCTTTAAAGAGATTATGACAAATTATGGTGTTATCATCATCATGGTTGCCTTATCGTATTCACAGGAATCACAAGACCAAACTTTATAACAACAAACAACCTTACTAATATTCTTGCAACTATGAGTTTCCGTCTGGTAATCGCACTTGGTATTGCCGGATGTATCATTACAGCAGGATGTGACCTTTCCGCAGGTCGTATGATTGGTTTCGGCGGATGTATTGCAGGTACACTGCTCCAGAAAATGGATTATTCCGCTAAATTCTATCCGGGTATGAAACCGTTAAACATCTGGCTTGCACTTCTGGTCGTTATGCTGATCTGTGCAGCATTTGGTCTGGTAACAGGTTTCTTTATCGCATACCTGAACGTACCGCCATTCATTTCCACAATGGCTATGATGGAAATCGTTTATGGTATCTGCAGTATTTATACAAATGCAACTCCTCTTGGAGGATATGTAAGTGAGTATACAGGACTTGCTACAGGTAAATTCCTTGGAATGAGCTATCTGGTATGGATCGCAATCCTGGTTGGTGTTATTACATGGTTTATCTTTAACATGACCCGTCATGGAAAATATATGTATGCAATCGGTGGTAACCCACAGGCTGCAGAAGTTGCCGGTGTTCCGGTTAAGAAAACTCTTATCATTATCTATGCAAAAGCAGCAGCTATGTATGGTCTTGCAGGATTTATGATGGGTGCAAAAGCCGGCGGTGCATCTGTTCAGTTAGGTTATGGTTATGAAATGGAAGCTATCGCAGCTTGTACTATCGGTGGTGTATCTGTAACCGGTGGTCGTGGTAAGTATCTTCCGCTCTGGTCGGTGTTGCAGTATTCGAATTCCTGAAAGCAGCACTTCAGTTCCTGGGAGTAAATGCATACGCTCAGTACATCGCACTTGGTGTTATCATCTTCATTGCTATTTCACTGGATATCAGAAAATACATTGCAAGAAAATAATAAAAAGTATATAATGTTACATACAGGGCCGCCGTTTTGGTACGACGGTCCTTTCTTTATATATACAGCTGCGAAATAAAAAGAGGAGAAATAAAAAATGGGAAACAGTTATTTATCAAACGTAATGATTCCGCTGATGATGACTCTTGTTCTTGGATATTATGCAGCCCGTCTGCTGATATTTCATGATACAGAATCCATCACAGGGAAAGATAATGGAAAGAAACTTAAGGACAAAGAGAAATATGTGGCAGAATCAGGAAAGCTGATACTTTTTCTTGCGGCAGGTTCTTTTGTTATGGCAATCTTAATGTACTTCAGTGTCCATGCGGCAGTTGTGGAAATTGCGGTGTGGTTTGTAGTATTCGGTATTTTATGGAAACGTATGAATGATAAATACGGAGCTCCGAATTCACATAAGAAGAAATAAGATAACCATTTAGTAGAGTGCTGATTGTGAAGGCGCTGAACAGTTACAGGACAAAAAACAGAAATTTAGAGACAGGTGTAGAGATGGAGAAGTATTCGGTACTGCTTGTGGATGATGAGGAAGATGTTATCCAGATTATTATGAAAAAAATGGACTGGGAAAGCATGGGATTTCAGATTGTGGGTTATGCACACAACGGTGTGGAAGCTCTGGAAATGGCAGAGGAACTACAGCCGGATGTGGTAATGACTGATATTAAGATGCCATATATGGATGGCCTCACGCTGAGTCGTAAGCTGAAAGAACTTTATCGCACAGTCAAGATTATTATTTTTTCAGGTTTTGATGAATTTGAATATGCAAAAGAAGCAATTCAGATTGAAGTGGAGGAATATATTTTGAAACCCATTGATGCCGGAAACCTGAAAGAGGTATTCGGGCGTATCCACGAGAAGATAGGGCGGGAGATGGATGAGAAGAGAAATGTGGATAAGCTGAGAGAATATTACATGGAAAGTCTTCCGATTCTTCAGGAAAATTTCTATACCTCTCTGATTGACGGACGTATTCCTGAGGGGGAGGTTGAAAAATATCTTTCTAACTATCAGATTGATCTTACCGGCCCCTGTTATGTAGTTTCTATTTTACATATCAGCACTACAGATATTCCACAGAATATGAATCCTTTTTTGCTGGGGGTATCAGTGAAAAAGCTGGCAGAAGAACATATGGAAGGGGAATGGAAATCAAGGATTCTGATGTATCTGGGAGATATTGTGGTAATCACACAGCTTGAAGAACAGGAACAGATTACTGCGTTTACGGATTTTATGGATCAGTTCTGTCGTCTGGCAAAGCATGTATGTGAAGCAACGGTAACTGCAGGGATCGGATATGTATGTGACAATCTGCCGGATATCCGGCTGTCATGGCAGGGTGCAAGGAGTGCTGTTTCCTATCGCGTGATCTATGGAAATGCGCGTGCGATCAATATTGCGGAAATTGATCCTATGGAGAATGTGGATGAACGTTGGGAGGAACAGGAAATACAGAAGATTCTTAAAAGAATCCGTATGGGAACAAGGGAAGAACTGGAAACAGAAATCAGTCACTGTGTATGCAGGTTTCTTCAGGATGGAACTACTATGCAGAAATATCAGATTTTTATTATGGGACTTCTTACAGAACTTTTTCGTTTCTGCAATAACAATCAGTTGGACAGTGTTGAATTTTACGGTGAAAAGGGGGAAGCTTTTGATAAGTGCATGCAGATGGAATCCCCGAAGGAACTGGAGCAGTGGCTTCTGAAAGTCTGTGAGAAGTTACAGGAAACCGTTCAGCAGGAACGGCAGGCAAGTACCAGATCTTTTGTTTCCAGAGCTGTGGAATATGTGCAGGAACATTACAGCGACAGAAACATTACTATAGAATCCGTATGTCGTGAACTGGGTGTGAGTGCTGCATATTTTTCTACGATCTTTAAAAAAGAAACAGGTAAAACATTTATCAGTTTTCTGACAGATTACAGAATGGAAAAAGCAGTGGAGCTTCTCATGACTACCAGTGATAAGACTTATATTATTGCAGAAAAAGTGGGGTATGCAGATCCTAATTATTTCAGTTACGCGTTTAAAAAACAGTACAGTATGTCACCGTCTAAGTATCGTACTGCCAACAGTTAATAACAAAAGACAGGAGAATCAGTGGAAAAGATCAGAGAATTATTAACCCATAAGAACAAAAAAACAAGAAGTATGCAGATGACAATATCTATTTCTTTTACAATTCTGTCTGTATGCTGTATGTGTCTTCTTGGAGTTATGCTTTATCAGCAGTTTACCAGAAAAGCAGAGAATCTTACAGTCGAAAATTCAAGGCAGCTTCTTAATCAGACGACCATCAATCTGGAGGATTATCTGAGGAATATGCGCCGTATTTCGGATGCAATGTATTATACGGTAATCAAGAATACAGACATCGGAAGTGAGAGTCTGGAGGATTCTATGAATCTTTTGTACGAGGCGAACAAGGATAAGCTGGTCAGTGTGGCATGTTATACAAATGACGGGAAGCTGACAGAAGCATCTCCCATTGCCACAGAGAAACCAGGAGTTGATGTAAAATCGCAGAAATGGTTTCAGGATGCAGCCGGAGAACTGGAAAACTTTCATTTCTCCACACCCCATGTGCAGAATCTCTTTGATGATCCATCTTACAGATACTACTGGGTGGTTTCCTTAAGCCGTACAGTGGAGCTTACCAGAAATGGGAATTCCATGCTGGGCGTTCTTCTGGTTGATATGAATTACAGCAGTATCGAGCAGCTTCTTGAGAAGCAAACACAGACACTTCCGGTGAATATGTATATCTGATGGCGCCGGACGGGGAAATTATCTATCATCAAGCAGAATCTGATCCACATGGGACTGTATGAGGAAAACAATACCGAGGCAGCAGGATATGAAGATACTACTGTAAAAGAGAATTTTCATGGAGAAAAGCGTCTGGTTACAGTAAAAACAATCAGTTACACGGGATGGAAGCTGATCAGTGTGGTTCCCATGAAATCTTTCAGTATGGGCATGACAGGTATGAGAAATCTGGTAGTCCTTCTGGTAGCTCTGACAGTGCTTGCGGTGGTAATCCTGAATCAGATGGTATCTGCCAGGATTTCCAAGCCATTGCGCCGTCTGAATGATTCTGTGAAGGAGTGGGAAGCCGGAAATATGAATCCGGATATTTATATAGGCGGTTCCATGGAAGTAGAGCATCTGGGAAAACACTTCGCTCTACGGTTGCGCAGATTCGTCAGCTTATGGATGATATTGTAGTGGAACAGGAGGAGAAGCGAAAGAGTGAACTGGATGCCCTGCAGTCTCAGATCAACCCGCATTTCTTATATAATACACTGGATTCTATTGTCTGGATGATTACAGGTGAAAGATATGATGATGCGGTATTTATGATCACGCAGCTTGCCAGTCTGTTCCGCATCAGTCTGAGCAAGGGTAAAACTGTGATTAAGATTGAGGATGAAGTCAAGCATGCCAGAAATTACATGAACATCCAGAAGATCAGATATAAGAACAGCTTTGAAGTGGATTTTCAGATAGAGGAAGATATTCTGGATGGGTGTATTGTAAAGCTGGTGCTTCAGCCTTTGCTTGAGAATGCTATTTATTATGGTATGGAATTTATGGACGGAGAGGGTGAAATCCATGTCCGGGGTTACCGCAAGGATAAGGATGTTTATCTGGAGGTGGAAGATAACGGACTTGGAATGCCGGAAGAAGAGGCCGCAGAGCTTCTTAACGGAAAAGAAAGACCGCATAAGCATGGCTCAGGCGTTGGTCTGGTCAATGTCCACAGCCGTCTGAAGCTTCGCTTCGGAGAGGCTTATGGTCTGGTTATTCACAGTTGCCCGGATGAGGGAATGATGGTACAGATCCATATTCCGTATATTCCATATACAGTGGAGACGCAGAAATTTCTGGAAAGTGGAAAGGATTATTCTTCAGTGTCAGCATCCGGAAAGGAGGGTTCGGAATGAAAAAGAACAGAATATCAGGCCTCCTTTTTCTGCTGGTGATCCTGGCTGTGATCGGATACAGTGCACATGAAATGGTAAATCAGGGGAAAGATGAAGATTATATATCTGTATCTGTTGTTGTAAATGACAGCAGCAATGTCCGGTGGGATGCTTTTCGTTCCGGTCTGGAGCAGGGAGCAGAAGATAATCATGTACATCTGAATCTTGTTTCTACAGGCACGTTTCAGAATGCACAGGAAGAACACACAATTGTGAAAAGAGAACTGGATGGAGAGGCAGACGGTGTGATCGTTGAGCCTTATTCCAGTGAGGCAGATGTGATCCTTCCAACAGAATCAGCGAAACCGGTGGTACTTGTGGGAACAGGGATAGAGACAGACAGACTTTTTACTTCTGTAATGACAGACCATGGGAAGCTGGGGAAAAGTCTGGCTGATGCAGTCATTCAGGGCAAAGCAGTTAAAGTAGGGATCTTGAGCGGAAACCAGAGTCAGCTGGGAATGAGGCAACGGTTAAAGAGTGTCAAGGACAAGCTGGAAGAAGCAGGAATAGAGATTTCCTGGATACTTTCGGAAAAGGAACTTGACAAGAAGATGCGAAATGTAGAATATTTTGCAGAGCAGCCGGTAGATACAGTAATTTCTCTTGATAATGATGATACGGAAAAAGCGGTGGATATTATTCTGAATGATGACCGTATCTCATGGAAACTCTACGGAGAAGGTCGTTCTGAGAAGCTGATATATTATCTGGATAAGGGGACGATACAGGAACTGGCAGTTCCCAATGAGTATTATATGGGATATCAGAGTATAGCCCTTGCAGCGCAGAATATCAGGTATTATACGGACAAAACAGAACAGGCAGAAGTTGAATTTTATATGGTATCCAAAGATAATCTCTATGATGAAGAAACAAGCAGAATTTTGTTTCCGGCTGTAAGATGACCGGACAGACAGATGGGGGAAAAGAAAATGCACAGAAAATATCTGGCACTGGCAGGTGTTCTGAGTCTTGTAACTGTTACTGCCGGAGGATGTAAGGGCAGTGAGGAGAAGGATGTCAAAAATATTAAAATAGGAGTTACCTTATACAGCCAGTATGACACATTTATCTCAGAATTGATGACGGAATTTACAGAATACGCAGCAGATAAGGAGGAATCCAGCGGTGTGGCGATCAAGCTGGAAATCCTGGATGCATCACAGAGTCAGCTGACGCAGAATGAACAGGTGAAAAACCTGATCGATAAAGGATGTGATGTGGTGTGTGTCAATCTGGTCGACCGTACAGAGCCTACAACAATCACAGATTTGGCTGAGAATAATCAGGTTCCGATCATATTTTTTAATCGTGAACTGGTTACAGAGGATCTGGAACGTTGGAGTGAACTGTATTATGTGGGAGCAGATGCTTCTCAGTCCGGTGTGCTGGAAGGAGAAATTGCGGCAGATGCATTTAAGAAAAATGCAGATATTGATAAAAATGGTGATGGTATCTGCCAGTATGTGGTTCTGGAAGGTGAAGCCGGACATCAGGATTCCATTGTAAGAACGGAGTATTCGGTGAATACTATGGTTGAAAAAGGAGTGGAAACAGAGAAGCTGGGATATGCCATAGCAAACTGGAACAGGGCGCAGGCTCAGACAAAAATGGCAGCTCTGCTGACGCAATTCGATGGAAAGATTGAGATGATCATTGCAAATAATGATGATATGGCACTGGGAGCAATTGATGCGTTAAAGGCATCTGATATTCCGAAAGAGAGCTGGCCCGGAGTTGTGGGGATTGACGGTACAGATGAGGGGATTGAGGCTGTAAAGAATGAGGAAATGCTTGGAACGGTTTATAATGATAAAGAGGGGCAGGCGCGTGAAATGCTGAATCTTGCATTTGTAATCGCAACGGATGGAGATAAGAGTGATATTCCGTTGATCGACGGAATATATGTGCGCACGCCATATCATAAGCTTACGTTGGAAAATATAGAAGAGTATGAGTAATTTCTCTGATTTGGTATTTATAGTAATTCTGTAAATAAAAAAGGCTGTTGTTAATGACAGCCTTTTTATTAAGCATTTCTGATTAAAGTGTCTGGATATAAGATAATAATTCAGCTTTCTCAGCTGCGCTTAATTTATTTCCTGCTGTAAATGCAGCGATGAAATCTTTGATGGCTCCGTTGTAAGAATCCTTTACAATCTCCTGGGCATAATTTTCATAGAATTTCTTTGAGGTGACAGATGGAATATAGATAGCTCTTTTTCCGCTCTTGTCAATATTCAAAAAGCCCTTCTGTGCCAGACGGGAAAGAAATGTGTTTACTGTCTGTTTCTTCCATGCTTTCTTTTCTTCCTCATTAAAGTGAACCATAATCTCAGAAAAAGTTGCAGGTGTTTCTCTGGTCCATAAATATTGTAAAATATAAAATTCTGTTGCGCTCATTGCATTTCGTACCATTATTATAAGTCCTCCTTATCAGTGTAGTGATGTGTACTTTGGGGATTGTTAAAATTTTTATTGCCAGATAAATACTTTTGTTTCTATAGCAAGCCTCTTAATCAATATGCATTATTTACGAGGATTGCTATAATGTTCTTTAAATAAAATCAGGAGAAGAATAACTGCTCTCCTGATTTTTGTATTAAGAATAGTAATCGTGGATGTTCAGCAGTCCGTTGAATGGAAAGGCTCTGAACAGTTAATAGTAACTAAGAATAGTAATGGAAAAGTACACATGGTACTGTAAACAAACAGATGTGGAAAAGTTTTATCCAACATCTGTATGCTATTTTAATATAAAAGTATAAATATTACTAGACGTAGAAATAGACAAAAATGTAAGTGAAAAATAGGTTAATTTATCAATTACGGAGTCTTTATGTTAATAATTGCGAGAGCAGTACAGATACAGATTATACAGTAGCCTCTCGGATCATGCAATATTGTTTCAGATCAAAGTGAGGTTTTTCCACTATCCCGTATGTTTTAAATCCAAAGTGTTCATAAATAGGAACGTTATTGGGATTATGGGTTTCCAGAGAAATCAGCATCTTGTGTTTCTGGGCGTAATTTATCACTTCATCCATCAGAAGTTCTGCCAGCCCATGATGCTGGTGTCCCGGGTCTACCGCAAGGTAGATCACATGGAGACGTTCTGTCTGGTGAAGCTGATCAGTCCAGCTTGAGTTCAGGTAGTCTTTGCCCTGAATGAAATTCCAGAAGGTTTTCAGGCTTGGATCTTCTTTGATCAGCCATCCGTCAGTGGTAAGTGCAGCTCTGGCCTCTGTGAGACAGTAGTGCAGAAAATTGTAAGGTTCGCTTTCGTCAGAAACAACCAGGATGCTGTTCAGTTCACTACTGTCAGAATAAATTTCGCATGTCTGAAAGAATTCCGTCAGATCGCAGGAAAAAAGCTCCGGCAGCAGTCTTTCTCTGGTGTCATCATCAGGAATCAGGGTATGATACAGCGGATCCTGTGCGAAACAGACCGTTAACAGTTTCTGTAATCGTGGTAAATCTTCTTCCTGTACTCTGTACAAATTATCACTTTCCATGGTATGTAGTAATCTCCTTATTTATTGCCGGGAACATTGCTGTTCCCGGGAGTGGTAATGTTTTTTAAAAAGACAGTAGATTATTATAGATGTTATCCAACATCGCAGACAGCTTATTAACGGAGGTGTTTAAGTAGCGGATATCGTCCTTATAATAAGCCTTCTGTCTGCGCAGGGCAGCTTCCAGACGACGGATCTCACTGTCGAGTTCCGGTGTTTCTTCTTCCATGCGCTGCTTCAGTTTTTGCACGATCCCGTAGAGATTTTCGTGATGCATGATACGTCCGGCACCCCACATCAGGCGGTCTTTTGGCTGGTGAAGAATGTATTCGGTGAAGTGATAGTAAACTTCTTCATCGAAGAGAAATGCGTACATATTATTGTCTACTCGATAGAGGGCCTTCAATGCATCTGTAATATTTCCCTCGGATAAAGCCCGGCTGGCTTTTTCCAGCTGTCGGATATTTTTGGAGGCAGCTTCCTGTGGGAAAATTACTTCATCTTGCCAGTTGAGACGTACCAGATAGTCTTGTGCCTTGCGGAAAGTTTTCAGCAGCTCCAGTCCGGCATATTCCCATTTGTGGCGGAAAGCAATGCGGGCGTCGGAGTCTGAAAGTGTGGCATATTCCGCATTAATCTGGCAGATTTTGCCATAAATATTTTCGGCAGAAGCGGTAATTGTCTGCAGGTTTCTGAGCAGGACATTCTGCTCAGGATCAGCAAATGAGAGTGCATTTTCGTGGATACTTTCTGCGACCGCGTTCATGGTATTGCTGAAATTCATCGGTGGCAGGACAAGTCTGTCAATGGCCATGATCAGTTTCAGATAGCATTCATGATGAAACTGATAGACAGCTTCCTGGTAAACATCCTGATTATCATATTGGGAATGATAATAATTCTGCATGAAGGGCCCGGCGCTGAAATCATTGACTGTGGATGGGATACCTGCGATTGCCATGGAGAAATCATCAGACCATGTCTCGATGGGAGAGAGAACCGTGATCCCGTCAGGATATGCTTCCTTCGGGACAGTCAGGCTGTCTGTAAACTGTCTGATGAAATCTGCATATTCATAGGTACAGCGGATGGCATCCTGCGTATTGTGCGCGTGTGCAGGAAGTTCAAAGTTCAGGTCTGCGATCACTTTACCCTGCCAGTTAGGATGTACGCGGAATACCTGATTGTAGGCTCCTGTTGACCAGTCGTATTTGGAATCAATGATTCCCCATTCCTCGGCAGCCATTGCACAGAAGACAAGAGTGTGGGCAGGTTTATAGCCGCCCTTTACCAGTGCACGGGCAATGCCGAGCATCATGGCGACTGCCGCATTATCGTCCTGGAATCCATCGAAATAGGAATCATAGTGTGCAGACAGCAGGATCATAGAGTCTGTCTCAGTACCCTGTATTTTACCTGTGATATTGCCTGCTGTTGTGTCCGGAATGACTCTGGAACGGGCATCCAGTGATACTTTTAATGAGGATCTGCGTAATAAAGCATCATCCTGTTCCAGAGTGTTATGGGTATCTTCTGAATCAGTGGTGTTGTCTTCGCAGGCGAAAATTTTATTTCGGAGAGAACGCTTCAGGATACGTGCATCTGCCTGAGACAGGGAGAATGCAGGTGCGAAATCAGGTCCTGCAATATCCTGTGCATTCAGCGCAGACTCTGCGATTTCTCCGTAGCCGTTTGCCTGAACTGCGATCAGGGCAGCAGCGCCACGCAGATAAGCCTGATAAACAGGGAAGCTGATCCACCATTCGTCTCGCTGGTTGATCTCAACCATAACCAGCTTTCCTTTTACGTTTATGCCTTCATAATCTGCAGCAGTTCCTTTTCCCAGATAAACGAGTTCGTAATCTTCAAATCCGTCTGTCTCGAAATTTGTCTGATATCCGCCCATCTGAAAGGTGTGTTCCTGCCCGTCATCATCTGTAAATTTCAGGACTGCCTTCTCGAATTCCCATCCGTCCAGTGAGAATGTATCTCTGGTTACATCGGTAAGTCCGATAGCTTTCATTTCCCTGTATAACATATCTCCTGTAGCTGTTTCTGCAGCGGAACCTGCAGTACGATAGCCCAGAACAGGGTTTGTTTTCTCTTTTTCCATGCGTCTGGCAAGCTGGTAGGACCAGTCTGTGTCAATGCAGGAAATACAGGAATCTTCAATGTTCAATGTAATCGCCTCTTTCCTGACAGTTTGTATAATATGATCAGATATGATCAGTACCGGAAATGTCAGGGTACTGATCTGTCTGTGGTTTATGATTTTATACTGGAAATATTTTAGCATAGAACAGCAGCAGGAACAAGACAACAGTTGTTGAGAAAAAAGCTATTTTCTGTAAAGATGCTGATATTGAAAAGAAAAAATAACTTTGTTATACTTCACTTTATTGAGGTGAATAAATATGGAAGTATTGTTGGCAGGAAATACAGGATATGTAACAGAAACTTTTATAGAAGAATCATTTCCTGAATGTGATGTAGTTGTACTGGGAAATGAGATGCTGAAATCAAATCGAAAAAAGAATATATTATCTCGTCCGTTCATAAAAGATGAGAAAGAACTGAAAGAGATTTTCGAAACATATGAGTTTGAAAGAATTGTTTATTTTTCAAATTATCTGACCATGCATGGAAGGATGACTGGAGAACTGGAACAACTGAGACAGATACTTCAGTTATGCAAAAAGAATAAGGAAATAAAGATGTTGTATCTGACCGGCCAGGAGAGCATTTATAATATTACAAGTGGAAAAACACTTCTGGTATCCGCAGCAGAAAATGTAGTTATGGAATATGGAAATATGTATCAGATAAACACCAAGATTCTGAGAATTCCTCATTTATATTCAGCGGTATACACACAGGATTTTTTTTATAAGCTGTTTACAGAGGCAGAACAAAGCGGAAAAATTGTTTTTGAGGAATCGCCGGAACAAAATATTTATTTCCTGTGTATGGATGATCTGGCAGAACTGCTTTATAAAGTATATGATAATTGGGGAAAAGAATACTGTCTGAATGTTCCGGATTGTTTCGGGCAGAGTTTCAGTGATCTGGAAAAAGAAATCAGAAAAACAATTCCCGGTAGGCTGGATGTAAGCTACCAGAACAGCGGCCAGATTTATAAGGTACAGCCGGATGATCAGATCATAAGATATGAATATGGGTGGTTTCCAAAGATATCTGTTTTTGAAGATATTCCCGGGATGTATCAGGAGTATAAAAAATTATCAGATTCAGATTCCGGACATTTTGCAAATATCAGGAATTGGATATCGAAAAATACTTTGCTGGTTCATATTCTGGAATTGCTTTCAGGATTTATTTTATTTGAATTTTTAAACAGATATACAGGAACTTATGCCCAGTTTAAAATGATTGACCTGAGACTTGTATTTATTGTATTCATGGGAAGTCTTTATGGAATTAATTATGGAATATCAGCAGCTGTGTTGGAAACCTGTTCTTTGATTGCAGCATACAGGCAGGAGAATGTAAACATATATACTTTGTTTTATGAGGCTTCTAACTGGATTCCATTTAATTTTTTATTTTGCCGCAGGTGCTGTCTGTGGTTATATAAGGCTGAAGAATAAAGAGGATATAGAATTTGTAACAAAAGAAAACAGACTGATCAAGGAAAATTTTTCTTTATGCAGGAAATGTATCAGGAGACGCTTCAGGATAAAAGACAATATAAGAAGCAGATTCTCGGAAGCAGGGACAGCTTTGGAAAAATTTTGATATAACAAGAAAGCTGGATGTGATACAGCCACAGAAACTGTTTATGGAAACCATAAGGGTAATGGAAGATATTCTGGAAAATCATACAATTGTACTTTATTCACTGGATTCATGGAAACGTTTTGGAAGGATGGAAATGTCATCACCTGAAATTCGCAGAAAAATGCCAAATTCTATAAGGGTTGAAGAGTATCAGAATGCGATAGAAACGCTGGAAAAGGGTGAGGTCTGGAGGAACAGGGAACTGCTTGCCGGATATCCGGCATATATTGCAGGGATAAAGAGAAATGGAGAACTTGTAATGCTGGTATTTATTCAGGATGCAGCCAGTAATCAGATGACATTGTATTATCTGAATCTTATCAAAATTTTATGTGGTCTGGTAGAAGTCTCTCTGCTGCGTGCACTGGAATATCAGGAAGCAGTCAGAGACAGGGAATATGTGGAAGGAACTCATATATTAAAAACAGAGTATTTTATGGAAAGGCTGAAGTTATTTCATTCCATAAAAGAACAGAAAATAGGATCATATGCTCTGCTGCAGATTGAAAATCCGGAAATGACACTGGAGGAAACAGACAGGATATTAAAAAATAAAATCCGAGAGAATGACATACTGGGAATATCGGAGGATGGACAACTCTATCTGATACTGTCACAGGTGGATGATGCCATGTTACCGATAGTAATTGAAAGGCTCGAAAAGAACGGACTTCATTGCAGAGTGATTGACACCCGTAACGAAAGCAGGGTAGCTGAAGAATGATACAGAATATAACAGGGGTTGTTTTTATTATATTCCATATTATCTGTTGTGTTTTAGTATGGACAGGAATAAACTCCCATTTACTGAAGGTGAAGAGGTATCTCATATTACCTGTGATCTTTGTACCGGTATGGGGTATGATCTGTGTATTGCTTCTGCATTTCCAGATATTTTTTCACCAGGATAAAAAGCGTGAAATCGGAATAGAAAAAATGAAGATCAATGAAGAAATTTACAGAAGCATTATAGCACCGAAAGAAGAAAGTGACAGAAATATTGTGCCACTGGAGGAAGTGCTTCTTATTGATGAGCCGATATGAGGCGTGATCTGATTATGAACATATTGAATGATGATCCGGAGAATTACATCGATATGCTTAAACAGGCAAGGATGAATGACGATGTAGAGGTTGTGCATTATGCGATCACAGGAATGGTAGAGCTGTCTAAGGAATATGAAAGCAGACTGCAGAAGATAGAATACAGATATGCAAAAGAACCGGAAAATCAACAGCTTATTTCAGAGTATTGTGATTTTCTTCAGGAGTATTTATCTCAGGGACTTCTGGAAGGACAGATGGAACTGGTGCAAAGAAATCAATATATAAAACTTCTGAAGAAAAAACTGAAATTTAAAGAGGATCTTCATACATATGTATGTCTGGCTGAGAATCAAATGCAGATGAAGGAGTATGAACAGGTGCTTGAAAGTCTGGAAAGGATGGATAAGAAGTGGCACAGAAATGAAGAATACTGGATACTCAGGATCAGATATTACGTAGAACTGAAACAGGGAAAAGAATTAAAGGAAACATTAGAGCAGATTCAGCAGGAACATATTTACCTGTCGGCGAAAGGAAAGGAGGCATTGGCTTTTTGGCAGGAATGATAAAATATTTACAGTCTTTTCGATTTAAGGGTCTGACTGTTATTCTGGGAGTTTTTCTGGCAATCAGTGTGGTGCTTTGGACAGAGCGTTCAGGAATTCAGTATCAGGCAGATGTTAAGAAGAATGCATATCTGGACAGGGATACGGTTGTAACTGAAACACAGGCAGTCAAAAATATTGAGAGCAGTTGTCTGGTGCTGATGGACAGCAGTCAGGCAGACAGTGTGGAAGCATGGGAACAATTTGAAAGAATTTTCATGGATATGAAAACAGGAGCGGATATGATAGATGTCAGAAAAAATGAAGTTCCTGATTTTTCAGGTTATGAAACAATAGTAGTACTGATGTCGGATCTGAATCCGTTAAAGGATACAGTTATAAAGATTGGAAACTGGGTAGAAAGTGGAGGTAGTGTTCTTTTTGCGTTAACACTTCAGAAGGATACATATGTTTCGATCATTGAGCAGAAATTGGGAATTACAGACTCTGATTATGGAAATGTTCTGGTAGATAAAATCTATATTGATGATGATTTCATGATTGGAGGGGGAAGATCTTACCAGATTCCGGACGCATATGATTCAGCATGGGAAGTAAGTGTTGGAGAAACAGCGAAGGTTTATGCATGGGCAGATGATGAAAAGAAGGTTCCGCTTATCTGGGAAAACAGTTATGGAAAAGGTAAATTTGTAGTTGACAATTTTGGATTATGTGAAAAAGCCACAAGAGGATTCTTTGCGGCATCCTATAGCCTGCTGACAGATGTGATGGTCTATCCAGTGCTTAATGGATCTGTATTTTATCTGGATGATTTTCCATCTCCTGTGCCGAGTGGAGACGGAACATATATCAAACGTGATTATGGTCTCAGCATCAAAGAGTTTTATACAAATATCTGGTGGCCGGATATGCTGGATATGGCAGAGGAACACGGCGTGAAATATACAGGTGTTATTATTGATAATTATGAGGATGATGTGTCCGGAGATGTTGTGGAACAGGAAGATGTGCAGAGATTTCAGTATTTTGGGAATATGCTGCTTCATCAGGGAGGAGAACTGGGATATCATGGATATAATCATCAGCCATTGAGCCTGTCAAATGTGGATTATGCAAATATCCTTCCATATAAAACATGGGAAAGTTATGATGCAATGAAAAAAGCCATGACAGAGCTGATACGGTTTGGAAAAGAGATGTTTCCGGGGACAGAGTTGTCTGTTTATGTACCGCCGTCTAATGTGCTGTCAGATGAAGGGCGGGAAATGATCGTAAAAGAATTTCCGGAGATACGTACAATTGCAAGTAATTATTTTGTCGGAGATATGGCATATACACAGGAGTTTGAAGTTGCAGAAGATGGAATTGTGGAACAACCCCGTATTATTTCAGGTGCTGTGATTGATGATTATATGGAACTTGCGGCTATATCTGAACTGAATATGCATTTTGTCAATACACATTTTATGCATCCGGATGATCTGCTGGACGAAGACAGAGGTGCCAGACTGGGATGGAAGAAACTGAAAAAACGGCTGGATGAATATATGGACTGGCTGTATACTTCAGCTCCATGTCTGAGAAATCTTACTGCTTCCGAACTATCAGGCGCAATACAGCGGTATGGGGCGCTGGTGATCGATAAGGATATATCAGATCAGGAACTTAATCTTAAATTAGATAATTTTTATGATGAAGCTTATATTATGATAAGAATGAATGAAGGGACTCCGGGTAATATAGAAGGTGGAGAACTGACGCATATTACCGGAAATCTCTATCTGCTTCGGGCAAAAGAGAAATCAGTGAAAATAGAAATAAGGTGAGAGAATTGAGAATCTGTCTGGTTTTAGAAGGCTGTTATCCGTATGTACATGGTGGAGTTTCTACATGGATGCATCAGTATATCACTGTTATGAAAGAGCATGAGTTTGTACTGTGGGTGATAGGAGCACATGCATGTGACCGTGGAAAATTTGTCTATGAACTGCCGGATAATGTGGTGGAAGTCCATGAGGTATTTCTGGATGATGCATTAAAACTGAAGGAACATGGAAATCAAAAAGGACAGCTGCACAGAATCAATCGTTTTTCGGAAGAAGAAACAAAGAGTCTAAGAGAATTGATGGAATGCAGTCATCCTGACTGGGAAGTATTGTTTCATTTATATCACGACCGGAAAATGAATCCGATGTCATTTCTGAAAAGTGAGCAGTTTTTAAATATATTAACAGAGAGCTGTCTGGAAAAATATCCGTATATTGCATTTGCGGATGCGTTTCATACAATGCGTTCCATGCTGCTTCCGGTTTATATCTTCTGGGTTCAGAGGTTCCTCTGGCAGATACCTATCATGCCATTTCAACAGGATATGGGGGACTTCTTGCCTGCCTTGGAGGATATGTTTACAGGAGACCGGTATTACTTACAGAGCATGGGATATACACAAGAGAAAGAGAGGAAGAGATCATCAGGGCAAAATGGGTAATCCCATCATTTAAAAAACAGTGGATTTCTTTCTTTTATATGTTATCAGAAGCAATTTATAAAAGGGCTTTTCGGGTAACCAGTTTATTTACGAATGCGATGCTTACGCAAATACAGATTGGCTGTGATGCAGAGAAATGCAGAGTAATTGAAAATGGTATTAATTATGACAGGTTGTCACAGATTCCTTTGAAAGAGGAAGATGGATGGGTAGACATAGGTGCGGTAGTCCGTCTCGCACCCATTAAAGATATAAAGACTATGATATATGCATTTTATGAACTTTCATCCAGAATGGAGAATGTGAGACTTCATATTCTGGGAGGGGTAGATGACGAGGAATATGCAGATGAGTGTTATGCTCTGGTGAAGCAGCTGGATATCAGGAACCTTGTCTTTACCGGAAGGGTAGATATTGTACAGTATATGAGAAAACTGGATTTTACGATCCTTACCAGTATATCAGAAGGACAACCCTTATCAGTGCTGGAGTCATTTGCAGCCAGACGCCCATGTGTAACGACTGATGTAGGGTGCTGCCGGGAACTTCTGAATGGAAAAGAAGGAGATAATTTTGGATGTGCCGGTTATTGTGTTCCGCCCATGTACAGGGATGGACTTGCTGCCGCTATGGAAAAATGTGTGAATCCAGGAGAAGGCGGATCAGGATGGGAAAAGCGGACAGGCAAGAACTAAGGCATATTACAGCATGAGCGCATGATCAGTGAATACAGAAAACTTTACAGGGAGGTAGAGGAAGCATATGGCAGGGATTGGATTTGAACTCAAAAAACTGTTCAGCAGAAGAGGGCTGTTTGCTTCTTTCCGCGCCTATGGATATGCAGGGATTATCTGTACCGGTCCCATGCTGCTTGGTATCGTACTTCTGCTGGGGGTTATGTTTTTGTGTGACAGGACAGGCGCTTCGAAACAGAGCAGAGAATTACTGGTCTGCATGATCACATATACACTTCTTGCATCATTGACGGTAACCAGTTTCTTATCAATGGTAGTAACAAGATTTATTGCAGATATGCTTTATGAAGAAAAAAATGAGGCTGTTCTGTCATCTTTCTGGGGTTCGACAGGCTTAATGCTCATTGCAGGAGGAATTCTATATGGGATTTTTCTGATATTTTCCGGAGTTGGGCTTATAGATAAGTTTTTATGTTTTGGGCTGTTTGGAGAACTGATCGTTACATGGAATGCAATGAGTTATCTTACTGCAATTAAAGATTACAGAGGAATTATGTTATCCTTTCTTGCTGCAATCGCTGTTACTTTTCTCTCGGGAGCCTTATTGCTGTTTCTGGGAATTTCTCATGTGGAGGCATTGATGGCTGCGGTATGCATTGGATATGGGATCATGCTTTTATGGGATGTTGTTTTGCTGTATGAGTATTTTCCGCAAAGTGATATCAGTGCATTCTTATTTTTAAGATGGGCAGATGAGTTTCTGCCTCTGGCATTTACAGGACTCTGCATTAATATCGGGCTGTTTGCCCATCTTGTGATCATGTGGGCCGGACCGCTGGGGAAACAGGTAAAAGGGCTTTTTTATGGGGCACCGTCTCATGACGTACCGGCATTGATTGCATTTCTGACAATTCTGATTACCACTGTAAATTTTGTGGTTTCTGTAGAAGTTAATTTTTATCCGAAATACAGGAACTATTACAGTTTATTTAATGATGGGGGAACCATTAAGGATATTATGCAGGCTGGTACAGAAATGCTGGATGTACTGAACAGAGAATTGAAATATACCGCTTTGAAGCAGTTACTGACTACTGCACTGGCGATTTCAGTGGGTGAGAGTCTTTTGAAGTACCTTCCTTTGGGATTTAATGATCTGATGTATGGATATTTCCGGACACTTTGTGTTGGGTACGGCATTTATGCAGTTGCAAATACGATGCTTCTGCTTCTTTTATATTTTACAGATTACAGGGGAGCGTTGGCTGCTTCTGTAATTTTTGCCGTGGGAACTTCTGTGTTTACTGTAATTTCATTGTTTTGTCCGCAGGTATATTATGGCTTTGGGTTTCTGGCAGGATGTGTACTGTTTTATTTTATAGTTATGATCCGTCTGGAACGTTATACCAGACGTCTGCCATATTATATTCTCAGCATACAGCCGGTGGTAGCAGAAGACAAATCGGGGGTATTTACCAGAATCGGATGTTTTATGGATGAGAAACTGGAAAGGAGAACGAACGTTGACAGGAATTAAAAAAATAAATCTGATAAGTGCAGTATTAGTCAGCCTTTCTCTCTGTGGAGGCTGCACTCTGGAAAAAGCGGGAAACTCTTCGCAGGATCAGGCAGTACAGGAAGATAACGAAACAGAACAGGTAAAGACAGAAAAAGCAGAGAAAGAAGAAATCAATGAGATGCATTTAAGAGATAAGGATTCTTTGTATGAAAATGCTGATGATACCAGTGTTGTTACCATGTATCTTACTGTATCTAAGGGAAATTCATCCGAAAATACATATCATACATGGAAGGAAATCAACAGCTATTCTGTTTATGACTACGAAGATATGGGAGTGGAGAGATATCAGGTGGCAGGACTTTACAGGTGGGAGATGAGAATGGACCGATAGAAGGGGAAGTCGGATATGGAGAAAGCGTGCCTAATGCAACTGTTCAGATCAGAGGCCAGACATCCAGCCAGAATGCACAAAAAAATTATAAAATTGAGTTAAAAAAGAATAAAGGAACGTGGAGAGGACAGAGAACCATTAACCTGAATAAACATATGACAGAAGGAATGCGCTTTCGAAATAAGCTGGCATATGATCTGATTAGGGGAATTCCTCAGATGGTTGGTTTACGTACACAGTTTGTGCATTTGTATGTAAAGGATAATACAGAAGAATCAGATGGAAAATTTGAGGATTATGGAATTTATACACAGGTTGAACAACTGAATAAGACAGCATTAAAGAGTCATGGACTGGATTCAAACGGACAATTGTATAAGATTAATTCTTTTGAATTCTATCGTTACGAAGATATTATAAAAAAAGAAGATGATGCAGGATATGATAAAACAGCCTTTGAAAAAATGCTGGAAATAAAAGGGGATTCAGATCATACCAAATTGATCGATATGCTGACAGATCTGAATGATTACTCTATAGGGATTGAAGATGTACTGAAAGAACATTTTGATGAAGAAAATATTGTTTACTGGATGGCATTTCAGATTCTGATGGGAAACGTAGACACACAGAACAGAAATGTTTATTTATACAGTCCTCTGAATTCAGATATCTGGTACTTTATTGCCTGGGATAACGATGGCTGTCTGATGAGATCGGAATATGAATTAAAGAATTTTTCGGATCAGGGCAGTTGGGAAAAGGGAATCAGTAATTACTGGGGAAATGTTCTGTTTCAAAGGTGTCTGAAGTCACGGTCTTTCCGGGAAAAATTAAATGATGCCATTCTGGAACTGAGGGAATATCTGAACAAAGATATGCTCATATCAAAGATAGAGAGCTATAAGAACGTACTGAAGCCCTATTTATATTCGATGCCTGATGCAGAGTATGAACCGCTTACATCTGAACAATACGATCAGATTGTAGCATCACTTCCTGATGAGATAGAGAAGAACTATAAGTTATATCTGGAAAGCCTGGAAACACCAATGCCATTTTATATAGGTGTTCCGACAATAGACGGTAATAAGTTGAAATTTAACTGGGATGTATCTTATGATCTGGACGCAGAGGACATTACGTATTCTGTGGAGGTTGCGCGAGATTATCTGTTTCAGGATGTAATCTATCACAATACAACCCTGACTGTTCCGGAAACTGAGATGGACCTTCCGGAAGCAGGACAGTACTTTGTGAGAATAAGAGCAACAAATACATCTGGAAAAACGCAGGATGCATTTGATTATTATGTAACAGACGAAGGAAAGCATTATGGTATGAAGTGCTTTTACATAACAGAAGATAGTACGGTAGAGGAAGACAATTATGAAGAAGGCTGACAGGAAGAAAGAACATTTTCGTAATGAATGGAAATATCTTATCAGTACCAGTGAGAAAGAAGTCCTGAATCTTCGGATGAAGCCACTTATGAAACTGGATCCTCATGCAGAAAATGGAGGATATCTGATACGGAGCCTGTATTTTGATGATTACTGGAACAGTGCATATGAAGAAAAGGAAAGCGGCGTTCTTATGAGGAAGAAATATAGGATACGAATTTATAATTATAGTGCTGAAAGTATCAAGCTGGAAAGAAAAAAGAAGTTCGGCAGTTATATTTATAAAGAAGATGCCCCTCTGACAAAAGATGAGGTGCAAAAAATTCTTTCCGGCGAGTATGAATTTCTTCTGAAAAGTCCGTATAGTCTTTGCAGGGAATTTTACATAGAATGTATGAGTAATATGATGCGGCCGAGAACAATCGTAGATTATGAGAGAGAACCATGGATCATGGATGAAGGAACGGTCAGGATCACATTTGATACAGATGTCAGAGCTGCTGTTGGAAGCTATGATATTTTCGACAGTACGCTTCCGGCTTTATCTGTACTGGAACCGGGAAAACTGATCATGGAAGTGAAATTTACAGAGATGCTGCCTCAGATTCTGAGAAATCTTCTGCCGCCGCAGGCAGCAGAATTTACAGCAGTTTCCAAATATGTACTGTGTTATGAAAAAACGCGGTACATGAATGGATTTGAGTATTGGTATGATACACAGGGGAGGATGATAAGATGAGTGTACAGGATATGATAAAAAAATCTGTACTGGAATCAGGAATGTTCAGTCAGTATGATATACCTAAGATATTGGCTGCTCTGGCAGTGGCTTTGATTTTGGGAAGTGTGATTTATCTGGTTTATCAGAAATTTTATGTTGGAGTTATTTTCTCCAGAAGTTTTGCAGTTACACTTGTGGGAATGACAGTGCTTACCTGTATGGTAACACTTGCGATCAGCAGCAATATTGTGATTTCTCTTGGTATGGTTGGTGCATTGTCTATTGTACGTTTTCGTACAGCAATTAAAGATCCGATGGATCTTCTGTATCTGTTCTGGGCAATCACATCGGGGATTACAGCCGGCGCAGGTATGTATGCATTAACTCTGTTGACAGCTGTGATTATCATTCTGATAATCACCCTGTTTTATCACAAACAACAAAATGGCAGAATTTATATTGCAGTGATTCATTATCATGGAACTCAGGCGGGAGATGAAATTATCCGCTGTTTTGGAAAAAGAAAATATTTCGTAAAATCAAAAACTATGCGCAATGAAAAAACAGAAATGGCAGTGGAAATATATTGCAGACAGAATGATATGGAGTTTATGGAAAAAATCCGGGATATCGGTGGAGTGGAAGATGTTACATTGATTCAGTATAATGGAGAATATCATGGCTAAAAGTCAGAAACGATATCTGGTTCTGTTGGGTTTTGGACTTTTAGTTATTATAGCAGCAGGAGTATGGATGGTATTTGGAAGAAAAACTCAGATATATGAAAAAACAGAAGAAATTTTTGGAAATCCATTAATGGGATATGCACCTTGTGCCTGGGAAGAAACAATAGGAGAGGATATATCTTTACTGTATATGGATATTACCTGGGCTGAACTGGAACCGGCGGAAGGAAAATATGACTGGGAGAAAATCGAAAGAGAAAATCAGACTGACAGATGGAGAGAAGAAGGGAAACACCTGGTACTGAGGTTTGTGTGTGATATTCCCGGGGAGGAAAAGCATATGGACATTCCACAATGGCTATATGACAAAACTGATCATGCGGGAACCTGGTATGATATGGAGTATGGAAAGGGATATGCTCCTGATTATAATAATGAACAGATGATACAATATCACAAAAGGGCAGTTAATGCACTTGGAGAGCATTTTGGCAGAGATGGACTGGTCAGTTATATCGAACTTGGAAGTCTGGGGCACTGGGGAGAATGGCATGTAAATATTTCCGCAGGAATACAGAGTCTGCCGGAAGAATCTGTAAGAGAACGTTATATGATTCCATGGACAGAGGCCTTCCCTGATTCCATGATACTGATGAGAAGACCTTTTAGTGAGGGAGAACATTATGGAACAGGTCTCTACAACGATATGACCGGACAGCCAGAGAGCACAGAGGAATGGTTTCGCTGGATTAATGAAGGCGGTGAGTTTGACCAGACTCATGAGAAAAAAGGTTTATCCGCAATGAAAGATTTCTGGAAAAAGTTTCCTTCCGGAGGTGAGTTTACAAGTTCAATTACAATGAAAGAGCTGCTTGACACAAATCTGAATCAGACAATAAATCTGATAAAGAAAGCACATACTACTTTTCTTGGACCGAAAATAGCAGATAAAACTTATGAAAACGGTTATAGGAAAGTTTTAGGAAGCATGGGATATCGTTTGTGGATCTCGGAAGCAAGCCTTATTCAGATGCCGGGTTATGTCAGCCTGAATCTTAAATGGAAGAATGATGGAGTTGCACCATTTTATGAAGACTGGCCTGTATGGGTTCTGGTAGAAGATGAGGATGGAAATAGTCTTGAAAAAGAAGCGGTTGACATTTCGTTAAAATCACTTCTGCCGGAAGAAACTTTACAGACAAAAACAAGAATGCAGGTAAAAAAGATGATCTCACTGGCCGGAAAGAAATATAAGATCAGTATAGGTATTGAAGATCCGATGACTGGGAAATTAGCTGTTCGACTTTCAATGAAGGGAACTTATAACGAAGGGAAAAATTATCTTTTTAGCAAATAATATTGAAGAATAAAAATGATTCGTTTATCTGTTACAGTAAAAGGAATAAAAAAATCGGATTGTATGTTTTTGAATACAATCTGATTTTTGCTAATTACTGGACAAAGTAAAAAAAAATATTCTATAATATTATAGTAAAAATTAAATAACATTTATTGGTTTTGAACCAGTCGTTGTAAGTTCCGCAAGGATTAATAGAGAAACCGGTGTAAGTCCGGTACGATCCCGTCACTGTAAGAGGGAGCTTCGGAATGAAAAATGTCACTGGGCCATGTGATTTTAAAGTTGGTCCGGGAAGGCGATTTCGAAGTGATGAACTTAAGTCAGGAGAACTGCTTGCAATTGGGATAGGAATGATTCTTACGGTAGATAGGAAGCATAATTTTTTTATGTCATTTTGTGTCCGTATGTATGATGTTTTCATATTGCGGGCTATTTTTTTGCCTGAAAATTAACCCTATGGGGGGATTCCCCATGTTACTGAGTAAAAGTAATCAGAAACATTTCCGGTATTGGTTTAATTCACGAAAGATGTAGGAAGGAGATTATTTTGACGAAAAAACAAATCGGGAAAAGATTTCTGCAGATTCTGATCGTCCTGTTTGGTATCAGCTTTCTGACCTTTGGACTGACTTATCTGTCTCCTGGTGATCCGGCTGAGATCATGCTGACAGAGTGCGGTAATCTTCCCACACCGGAGCTTCTGGAACAGACAAGGCATGAGCTGGGACTTGATCAGCCCTTTCTTGTGCAGTATGGAACCTGGCTGAAGGGTGTACTCACCGGAGATATGGGACAGTCCTATTCCTTTAAGATGCCGGTAGTACAGAAACTTGTATCCTGTTTCTGGCCAACCTGAAGATGTCTCTGCTGGCACTGCTTATGATGATCGTGATTTCCATTCCGCTGGGAATCCTGGCAGCAGTGTATCAGAACAAATTCCCGGATTACTTTGTAAGAGGAATTACTTTTATCGGGGTATCAGTACCAAGCTTCTGGCTTGGCCTGATCTTACTGAGTATTTTTGGTGTACAGCTTCGCTGGGTAAATGTAGCAGGAGGAAGTACTGATCTGAAGGCTATGATCCTGCCGTCACTTACGTTGGCGCTTGCCATGTCTGCCAAATATACCAGACAGGTGAGAAGTGCGGTTCTGGAGGAGCTTCATCAGGATTATGTAACAGGTGCACGTATGAGAGGTATCAAGGAGAGTGTGATTTTATGGAGACATGTTCTTCCAAATGTAATGCTTCCGTTGGTAACTCTGCTTGGACTTTCCCTGGGAAGTCTTCTTGGCGGTACTGCAGTCGTTGAGATTATCTACAACTGGCCGGGTATGGGAAATATGGCAGTCAAAGCAATCTCCTGTCGCGATTATCCGCTGGTTCAGGGATATGTACTGTGGATCGCTATCCTGTATATGTGTATCAATCTGCTTGTGGATCTGTCCTATACTTATCTGGATCCAAGACTTAAGGAGGATAGATAATGAAGTTAGCGAAAGTATTTAAAGAAAATAAGCAGTTTACCCTTTTTTCGATACTGGCGCTGGTGGTAGTCGGTGTAGCTGTGTTTGCCCCGCAGATTGCACCCTACGACCCGCTGGATGCAGTAATGCTGGAATCCCTTCAGGCGCCAAGTTCTGCACATCCCTTTGGAACAGACAAGCTGGGACGTGACCTGTTATCACGAGTGATCTTCGGAACCAGAACTTCTCTGGTCATGACATTATGTCTGGTAGCAGTTATCTTTGTGATCGGTACATTTCTTGGAATTATCGCCGGATACTTCGGTGGAATCGTAGACGGTGTGATCATGCGTATCGCAGATATGATGATCTCTTTCCCTGGTCTGGTACTTGCCATCGCAATCGCCGGTATGCTGGGACCGAACCTTGTAAATGCGGTTATCTCCATTGCAGCGGTAAGCTGGACAAAATATGCCAGACTTGCACGAAGTATGGTGCTGAGGGTTAAAAAGAATCTTTATATTGAAGCAGCAGTTGTAAACGGAACCAGGACATGGAAGATTCTGCTGGTACATGTTCTTCCGAACATGGTTACTCAGATGGTAGTAACTGCAGCAGCAGATATCGGAACCATGATGCTGGAACTGGCATCCTTATCCTTCCTTGGCTTTGGTGCTACAGCGCCCACACCGGAATGGGGACTGATGCTGAACGAGGGAAGAACTTACATGGCAAAAGCACCATGGCTGATGATCTACCCAGGTATTGCGATCGTGATCTGCGTAGTTATCTTCAACATGCTTGGTGACAGCATCCGTGACGTTCTCGATCCGAGACAGGAGTAAGAAAGCAGGCTGTTGTTTCTTATATAATAAGGAAAGCTCAAATATATCCGCATGGTAAAAAAATGCCGGGTATAAAAAGTTCTGCGGCTTCCGTACTGAACCGCAGAAGATAAGGTAAGATAGAGTAACAATCAACCAGTGCAGACAGCAATCGGACTTCTGCACAAGTAATGATGATAAATGATTAACTATAAAGTGGAAATGAATCCCACTTACCTAATTTTTTCAGGAGGAATATATGAAAAACACATTATTCAAAAAAGTTTTAGCAGTAGCACTTGCATGTACAATGACATTTTCCATGGCAACCGTAACTCACGCAGCAGATGCAAAAGAGATCACCATCGGTGTAACAAGCTTTGCTGATACTCTGGAGCCTACAGAGCAGTACTTCAGCTGGGTTGTTTCCCGTTATGCTATCGGTGAGTGCCTTACTAAATTCGATGAAGAAGGTGAGATCGTTCCTTGTCTGGCAGAAAGCTGGGAGAACAGCGAAGACGGAAAAACATGGACATTCAAGATTCGTGAAGGCGTTAAATTCTCCAACGGTGATGATATGACACCGGAGATGGTAATGGCATCTATTCAGCGTACAGTTGACAAGAGTGACCGAGTACCGGAGTTCTTTGATCTGGACAGCATGGAAGTAGACGGACAGAACCTGATCTTCCACTTAAACAGAGCAAACGCAAACATGGCAGGAAGCCTTGCAGACCCATTATTCCTGATCGTAGATACAAACGTAGATGATTCTACATTTGCAATGGAAGGACCGATCTGTACAGGACCATATAAGGTAGAATCTTTCAGCCCTACAGATTCCTGTGTAGTTACAAAAAATGAGAATTACTGGGATGGAGAGGTGCCGCTGGATAAGGTTACACTGAAATGTGTAGATGATCAGACAACACGTTCCATGGCTCTTCAGACAGGCGAGATCGATATTGCTTATAACTTAAAGACAGAGAACCTTATTGAGTTTGAAGGAAATGACAATTATGAGATCCAGGAGCTTCAGTCCCTGCGTTCCACATATGCATTTATGAACCAGAGTGAAGGCCGTGCACTCAGCGATAAAGCGCTTCGTCAGGCACTTCTGCGCGGACTTGACAAACAGACATACTGTGATGTTCTTCTTGAAGGTGGAGCTACAGCAGGTAAAGCACCGGTACCTCCTACACTTGACTTCGGATTTGATGATCTGAACGACGAGAACAGCTATGATCCGGAAGGTGCGAAAGCAATCCTTGAGGAAGCAGGATACAAAGACACAGACGGTGACGGATTCGTGGAAACACCGGACGGAGATCCTCTGACACTTGATTTCGTTATCTATACAAGCCGTGCAGAACTTGGTGTTTACGCACAGGCAGCACAGGCCAGCCTGAAAGAGATTGGTATCAATGTAAACCTGAATACAGTAAGCTATGAAACACTTCTCGACATGAGAGATTCCGGTCAGTATGACCTTCTTATCTGGAACGTACTTGTAGCTAATACAGGAGACCCGGAGAACTATTTAAGAGAGACTGGTACAGCAAATCTGCAAACAACACAGCAGGATACAACAATCCGGAAGTAGATGAACTTCTTGATGAGCTTGCAGGAACATTTGACGAAGAAGAAAGAAAAGACCTGATCATCAAGATCCAGCAGGATATCATGGATGATGCAGCAACTGTATTCTTCGGATATGAGACAACTTATCTGTTCTCCAACAAGAGAGTTACAGGCGTGAAGATGTATCCCATGGATTACTACTGGCTGACAAAAGACATCACACTTGCTGAGTAATTATATTTAGAGATATTATAGCAATCCTCTAAAATAATGCATATTAATCCAGCCCATCAGAGTATGAAATCCTGCGTCAGATATCTTTGCCGTGCGTCGGCACGCCTGCAGATATCTTCCTTGTCTTTCGTACTCTGCTGAACTGTCTTAAATGCATTATTTACGAGGACTGCTATAATTTCTGAATGAGACTGCACGGATTATGTCTGTTCGTCGGGATATCAGAAAAGATGGACATGGATATAATCCGGAAACACAGTAACAAGTAAGAAGGAGCGTTATTTATGCTTGAAATAAAGGATCTTTCAGTCCGGTATGGAAAGCAGGAACCTACGATTGAGCATTTCAACCTGAATATGAAGAAGGGTGAGATCATCAGTGTTGTAGGTGAGAGTGGAAGCGGAAAGACCACTGTTATCAGAGCTGTCCTCGGCGCACTTGCCGGGGGCGGTAAGGTAACACAGGGAGATATTCTCTTTAACGGAAAATCCCTGCTGACCAATACCAAGGATGAATGGAGACAGTTAAGAGGAACACGTATATCCATGATCTTTCAGGACTGCGGCGGAACCCTGAATCCGATCCGTAAGATTGGAAGCCAGTTCGTGGAATACATCTGTACTCATTCAAAAGTGTCAAAAGATGAAGCGTGGAAAAAAGGAGTAAGCATGCTGGAGAAAATGCGTCTCCCGGAAGCAGAGAATATCATGAACAGTTATCCTCATCAGCTTTCCGGTGGTATGCGTCAGCGTGTGGGTATTGCCATGGCAATGACCTTTAATCCTGAACTGCTTCTGGCAGACGAACCCACCAGTGCATTGGATGTGACTACACAGGCACAGATTGTTCGTCAGATGATGGAGCTGCGTGACGATTTCCACACAGGCATCATCATCGTAACCCATAACATTGGTGTAGCTGCTTACATGGCAGATCAGCTGATCGTTATGCAGAACGGCAAAGTGGTGGATCAGGGAACAAGGGATGAGGTCATGAATCATCCGACCAGTGATTATACAAAGAAGCTTCTGGCAGCAGTACCGGAAATGGAGGGACGCCGTTTTGTTTAAGGAATCAGATATCGTATTCAGTGCAAAGCACATTGTAAAACAGTTTCCGGCCTCCCATGGACGGACACTGACAGCCTGCAATGACATTAACCTGAATGTCTATAAGGGCAAGACATTAGGAATTGTAGGAGAGAGCGGATGCGGTAAATCCACATTCGTAAGGATGGTTATCTCCCTTGACAAGCCTACCAGCGGTGAGATTCTGTATCATGGCAAAAACCTTGCTGGCCTTTCCAAAAAGGAAACATGGTTAAATCGCCAGAACATGCAGATGGTTTTCCAGGATCCGCTGGCATCCTTTGATCCGAAGATGAAGATCGTGGATATCCTTACAGAGCCGCTGATCAACTTCGGAAAATTAAAGAAAAGCGAGAAAGAAGCCAAAGCAAGAGAACTGCTGGAAATGGTAGAGCTGCCTGGAGATTTCGTAGATCGTTATCCTCACAACATGAGTGGCGGACAGAGACAGAGAATCAGTATTGCAAGAGCGCTTTCACTGGAACCGGAGATTCTGGTTTGTGATGAGGCGACTTCTGCGCTGGATGTTTCTGTGCAGGAGTCTGTGATCGAGCTTCTGGTACGCCTTCAGAAAGAAAAAAATATCAGCATGCTTTTCATCTGCCATGACCTGGCGCTGATCCGTTCTTTTGCCCATCAGATTGCTGTTATGTATCTGGGAAATATCGTAGAGGTTATTCCAGGTGAAGATGTTACAGAGTATGCAGTGCATCCATATACACAGGCACTTCTGGGTGCACAGTTCTCTATCCACATGGATCCCAGCCAGAAGATCCAGAGTATCGAGAGTGAAGCACCAAGTCCTCTGGATGTACCGAAGGGCTGCCCTTTCCAGAACCGCTGCGAGCATTGCACAGACAGATGTAAGGCAGAGATGCCGAAGCTGAAAGAGATTGCTCCCGGACATGAAGCAGCTTGTTTCTATGTGGAGGAGCATCTGAAAAATTGAAGGAAAGGGGGAAGGTGTAATGAAAAGAAAGTTTATCAGTCTGACACTGAGTGCGGTTCTTGTGCTTGGGGTTACAACCCCTGCCTGGGCTGCCGCTGAAACCTATACAGATGGTGAGGCGCATACAATTGGTGTCATCGTATATGATCCGGATGCCTCAGAGATGGAAATGTTCTCTGACTACTACCGCGACTATATTCAGGCAGGTTTTCCTGTGAAATTCATTTTCTCCGGCAGGACAACCAGCGCAGAGGATGAGATTCAGTATATTGATAAAATGAAAGAGCAGGGCGCAGAAGGAATCATTCTTTTGCAGGTTTTGCAGCAGGAATTCAGGATATCATTGGGGAGTGCGAGAAGGAAGAGGTGTATTATGCACTTGGCTCCAACACTATCAGTGATGAGAATTATGAAGCAGTAAAAGATAATTCCTGTTATATGGGAAGTGTGGGACCGAAGCTGGAAGATGTATACCAGAGCGGATGTGATATGACAGAGTATTTTCTGGATAAGGGTGCGAAGAATTTTGTGATTATGTCCGGTGGTGCTTCTTCAGGAAACCGCCTGCATCAGGTGAGAACCTGGGGAATGCTCAATACATTGGAAGAGAAAGCAGGGCTGGTTCTGACAGAAGAGGCAGAAACACTTTCTACAACAGAAGAAGTTACAAAGCTTTCCAGTGAAGACGGTTCTGTACAGGTTACGATCTGTCCGGGATATACAGAGCAGGACGGACCGGGACTTGACAATCTGAGCACTGCATTTGCAGATGGAAACTGTGATGCGCTGATGAGTGCGTTCCATGTTTCCACTTATCTGGACAAAATCGCAGATAAGGAAAAAGAACAGAACAGCAATATTCTGGTAGGCTCTATCGACAGTTTCACTGATGGAAATTATGAAATCTTCCAGAAGAAAGATATGTTCGGAAATCCACCTGTTGATTATGTACAGGGAAAATATGCATCTTTGGCAGGTCCTGCATTTGCCATGATCTACAATGCCATCACAGGAAATCAGGATGCAGTAAAAGAGAACGGACAGGCAGCACGTCTGTACCAGGGCTTCTGGACTGCAACAAATGAGAAAGACTATGAAGAGCTTTATGGATATGCAACAGGTATCTATGAAAATGCGTATAGCTGTGATGATCTTCAGGGCGTGATCAAGGTATTTGATGACAGTGCTACACCTGAGAAGCTCAAAGAACTGACAGAGAGTTATTCTGTAGAAGATGCCAAGGCGCGTATCTTTGACGGGGAATAAGCAAATGAGGACATTACGGGTAGCAGATCTGGAGCGAAGCCGGGTGAGAAAGTATCCGGATATGTGCATGTTATTGGTGCAGAATTCGGAATTCCGGTAACACTGATCTGCGGAGAAAAAGAAGGCGGAACGGTTCTTATTTCCGGCGGCGTGCATAATGCAGAATATGTAGGGATTCAGGCTGCCATGCAGCTTGCAGATGAACTGGATCCGAAGAAGATCGCAGGAAATATCATTGTGATCCGTCTGATGAACAGGACGGGATTTGAGCACCGTACCATGAGTCTTACCTATGAGGATGGAAAAAACCTGAACAGAGTTTTCCCTGGAAATCCAAACGGGACGCTCAGTGACAGGATTGCTTATACGGTTGTGACAGAATTTTTCCAGAAGGCAGATTACTATGTGGATCTGCATTGCGGTGACGGATTTGAAGGTCTGGTATCTTATGTATACTGTACAGGTGCAGCAGCTTCGGAAGTAGCCGCAAAGAGCCGGGAGATGGCGGAAATCGCACATGTGGACTATCTGGTAACTTCCATGTGTGGAACAGGTGGAGCCTACAACTACGCCGGAAGCATGGGAATCCCGAGTATCCTGCTGGAACGTGGACATAGTTCCCGCTGGTGCGAAGATCTGGTAGCGGAGGATGTTCATGATGTGAAGAATATCCTCAGACATCTGGGAATCCTTCGTGGGAAGTCTCATATTCATGGCAAACCACCGATAGAAGTAAGTCCTGTGATTTATGAAGATGCCCCGGTATCAGGCTGCTGGTATCCGGCGAAACAGCCCGGTGAGACCTTTAAAGAAGGCGAAGTACTGGGAAGAATCTGCGATTATTTTGGACGTGAACTGTTTGTATACAGAGCCAAAATGGGTGGTATTATTCTTTATCAGACCATCAGTCTGTGCATTATGAAGGATACGCCGATGGTTTCTTATGGTACCTGGGATGAGGATACACAGAGTAAGATTGAAGTAGGATGTGAAGTGTGCGGAAATGAGAAACATAAGCATGGACACCATCATCATAAATCAGAGGAAAAATATCATAAACGGCATGAACATCATAAGCATCATGAGGATAAATAAATACTTAAGTAAGACAGAAATGGGTTCGACCAACTCAAGTGAACAGCAAAGCAAATGAGCTTATCGGTTCGACATAAATATAAAAACAGGGTATAAAAATACGGCTGACTATATCCGGGTTAAATGCGGATATAGTGCAGCCGTATTTTATACTATAGCAAGCCTCTTAATCAATATGCATTATTTATGAGGCTTGCTATAATCTTCGTGAAACAGAATCTGTGTAAAGAATCTTACATCTGAGTCATCTGCCCAGCAGACCATACCTACTGCATCAGCCATTTTCTGTGCATCTACACTGTAGGCGGACATACAGGAACAATTCTTATACGGTCCTGCGCTCATGATCAGGATATCTTCTTTTCCCGCTTCCTGCATCTGTCTGGCAAGCTGTTCTGTAAGAATATTCTGTGCATGCTTTGCCTGTTTGAAAAGAACCGGATCCATGATCGGATCTTTCAGAACAGTCTGGAGAACCAGTGCCTTTTCATATTTCAATGCTTTTGCCTGCATTTCTTCTACAGTACCGCAGGCAGGCGGACATGCAGGAACCAGGTTATAATTTCCACAGAGATTGTCCTCGCAGAACTGTCTGTATTCCGGTACAAATACCAGGTCTTTTGTATCCATGATCGCTGCATCTGCGAAACCCATGGAAAGTGCTTCTTTTATTAA
>ENA-OQCS01000144-OQCS01000144.1-human-gut-metagenome-genome-assembly--contig:-NODE-144-length-35978-cov-11.239435_pt1 | contig 35978 bp, 44 predicted proteins | sample MGYA00242757_ERZ504575 | MGnify/ENA primary metagenome ERZ504575 (study PRJEB26092, sample SAMD00036297) | human gut metagenome | host: Homo sapiens | study: EMG produced TPA metagenomics assembly of... | reverse complement strand
GGTGAAGGGATTTGTGATCACTCATGGACATGAGGATCATATCGGAGCTCTTCCGTATGTGTTGAAAGAGATCAATGTTCCGATCTATGCTACCAAGCTGACACTGGGACTGATCCGCAACAAACTGAAAGAGCATAACCTTATGCGTTCTACCAAATTGAAAGAGGTAAAACACGGGCAGGTGATCAATCTTGGGGATTTCGCTGTGGAATTTATCAAAACGAATCACAGTATCCAGGATGCATCCGCACTTGCTATTTATTCACCGGTGGGAATCGTGATACACACAGGAGACTTTAAAGTTGATTATACACCGGTATTTGGAGATGCCATCGATCTGCAGCGTTTTGCAGAGATCGGCAAGAAGGGTGTGCTTGCACTGATGTGTGAGAGTACCAATGCAGAGAGACCGGGATTTACAATGTCCGAGCGTACAGTGGACATGTATTTGATAATCTTTTTAATGAGTACCGGACATCCAGGATCATCATTGCAACCTTTGCATCCAACGTGGATCGTGTGCAGCAGATCATTAACACTGCATACCGGTTCGGAAGAAAGGTTGCTGTGGAAGGCCGCAGTATGGTCAATGTTATTTCCGTAGCGTCAGAGCTTGGCTATCTGCAGATCCCGGAGAACACACTGATCGAGATCGATCAGGTGAAGAATTATCCGGACGACAAGGTGGTTCTGATCACAACCGGAAGCCAGGGTGAGTCCATGGCGGCACTTTCCCGTATGGCAGCCAATATCCATAAGAAGATCACGATCAAGCCTAACGATACCATCATTTTCAGCTCCAATCCGATCCCCGGAAATGAAAAGGCAGTTCCAAGGTCATCAACGAACTGTCTATGAAGGGAGCCAAGGTTATTTTCCAGGATGTCCATGTTTCCGGACATGCCTGCCAGGAGGAGATCAAGCTGATCTACTCCCTCGTAAAACCGAAATATGCCATTCCGATCCATGGTGAGTACCGTCATCTGACTGCACAGAAACACATTGTGGAAGATTTGGGAATCCCGAAGGAGAATATTTTTATCCTTCTTCCGGAAATGTTCTGGAGTTGGACGGACAGGATGCCAAGGTGACAGGAAGCGTTCATACAGGTGCGATCTTCGTAGACGGACTTGGCGTTGGCGATGTGGGAAATATCGTACTCCGTGACCGTCAGCACCTGTCTGAAGATGGAATCATGATCGTAGTTATGACACTGGAGCGCCACAGTAATGTAGTTCTCGCAGGTCCGGATATCGTTTCCAGAGGGTTTGTGTATGTAAGAGAATCTGAGGATCTTATGGAGCATGCCAGACAGGTTGTGGAAACTGCACTGGATTCCTGCCTGGAGAACAATATCACGGACTGGGGCAAGATCAAAACCGAGGTCAAGGATGCCCTTGGAGAGTATCTGTGGAAACGGACCAAGAGAAATCCTATGATCCTGCCTATCATTATGGAGGCATAGGTTCATGGATGAGATCAGCATGGAGATCGAGAAGCTTCTCGATGCTGTGCACAGAAGCGATGAATATCAGGAATATCAGAAACAGGCAGCCCAGCTTGAAGCGGATCCTGAGCTGAAAGCCAGAGTGATGAGATTCCGTGGAGATAATTTCAGACTGCAGAATCATTCAGACAAGGATGAGCTGTTCCATATTGCGGAACAGCTCAATCAGGAGTCTGCAAGTCTGAGACAGAACCTGAAGTAAATGCCTATCTCGACGCAGAGCTTGCGCTGTGCAGACTGATGCAGCGGATATGCAGGACGCTGGTGGATGGGATCGACATACAGATTCCTGACTTATAGGAGGAAAGACTATGGCAGACACAAGAGACAAGGTTGGCAGGGCCGGCGTTTTTCTGGCTGGAGGGGTATTTAAAACCGCTGTATATATCTTTATTATCGTATTTCTGATCTGGGTTGGAAAATCAGCATATCAGTTTGGCTACGATGTGTTTAACCAGCAGGCTATGAGCCCGGGAGAGGGACAGCAGGTCACGGTAGTCATAAAAGAAGGTGCTTCTGCATATAAAGTAGGCAAGACACTGGAGCAGAAGGGTCTTATCAAGGATGCGCTTGCATTTACCATACAGGAAAGAATGTCCGCATATCACGGACAGATCAAAGCAGGTACATACCTTCTCAGTACAGCTTATACACCGACCAGGATCATTGCAGTGCTGTCAGGAGAAGAGAGCAAGGAAGGATCGAACAGCCAGTGATCGTAGAAGAACGCATGCAGACCTATATCAATTCACTGGATATGGGGAATACTCCATTTCTGCAGGAGTTGGAGACAAAGGCACTTGCAGACCGGGTGCCGATCATCCGGAGAGATATGCAGAGCTTTATGAGGATGCTTCTGGCACTGAAACAACCGAAGCGCATTTTGGAGGTGGGGACTGCCGTAGGCTTCTCCACACTTCTTATGTGTGAGTATGGGCCGGAAGATATGGAAATTGTTACCATAGAGAATTATGAAAAAAGAATTCCTGTCGCAAAGGATAATTTCAGGCGCGCAGGAAGAGAGTCACAGATCACGCTTCTGGAGGGAGATGCCGGAGAGATCCTGAAGAATCTTACCGGAACCTTTGATATGATCTTCATGGACGCAGCCAAGGGCCAGTATATCCACTGGCTTCCTGACGTGCTGAGACTGATGAAAGAGGGAAGCGTGCTGGTATCTGACAACGTGCTGCAGGAAGGGGATATTATTGAATCTCATTATCTTGTGGAACGGCGTAACCGTACAATCTATAAAAGAATGAGAGAATATCTCTGGCAGCTGACTCACAGTCCGGTGCTTCGTACATCGGTGCTTCCTCTTGGAGACGGAGCGGCTGTAAGTGTAAAAACAGGAGAACAGGTTTATGAAACGACCAGAACTATTGGTTCCGGCGAGCAGCCTTGAGGTTTTAAAGGTTGCCGTCATATATGGTGCAGATGCTGTTTACATCGGCGGAGAAGCTTTTGGACTTCGTGCAAAGGCTAAGAATTTTTCAAAAGAAGATATGTGTGAGGGAATCGCATTTGCCCATTCCCATGGTGTAAAGGTTTATGTGACAGTAAACATCCTGGCGCATAACCGTGATCTTGAGGGTGTAAGGGAATATCTTCAGGAACTGAAGGAGATCGGACCGGACGCACTGATCATCGCAGATCCGGGAATCTTTATGTATGCAAAGGAAATCTGCCCGGAGATCGAGCGTCACATCAGTACACAGGCAAATAATACCAATTATGAGACTTACCGTTTCTGGTATAACCTTGGTGCCAAACGTGTGGTAAGTGCAAGAGAGCTTTCTCTGGAAGAGATCCGGGAGATCCGGGCACATATTCCGGAGGATATGGAGATTGAAACGTTTATCCACGGTGCCATGTGCATTTCCTATTCCGGAAGATGTCTTCTCAGTAACTTTATGGCAGGAAGAGATGCCAATCAGGGAGCCTGTACCCATCCCTGCAGATGGAAATATTCTGTTGTGGAGGAGAAGCGTCCGGGAGAATACATGCCGGTATTTGAAAATGAGAGAGGAACTTTTATTTTTAATTCCAAGGATCTCTGTATGGTAGAACATATGGAAGATATCCTTACAAGCGGTATTGACAGCCTGAAGATCGAAGGACGTATGAAAACAGCTCTTTATGTGGCAACAGTGGCAAGAACCTACCGCAAAGCCATTGACGACTGTATGGAAAGTCCGGAAAAATATCATGCAAATATGCCGTGGTATCAGGAGCAGATCTCAAACTGTACCTACCGTCAGTTTACCACCGGATTTTTTTACGGAAAGCCGGATGAGAATACCCAGATCTATGACAGCAACACATATGTAAGAGAATACACATATCTTGGATTTGCAGAAGAGATCGATGAGAGAGGTCTGGCAAGACTGACACAGAGAAACAAGTTTTCTGTAGGAGAGACCATCGAAATCATGAAACCGGACGGAAGGAATATTCCGGTCACAGTGGAAGCAATTTATAATGAAGAGGGCGAAGCTATGGAGAGTGCACCACATGCTCAGCAGAGGATCTATGTGAAACTGACTGAGATGCCGGAGATATTTGATATTCTCCGAAGAGGTGAATGATCCGAAAGGGTGGATAAGAGAGTAAAGGGGAGAACGAAAAGAACGTTCTCCCCTTTACTGATTTTCAGGAAAAAGAGTACGGAGTTTTCGAAGAGCGTTCTTTTCGATACGGGATACATAGGAGCGGCTGATGGAGAGATTTTCAGCAATCTCTCGCTGGGTCAGTGGCTCCTGGCCATTCAAACCGTAGCGGCAGCAGATCACCTGGTATTCCTTTGGGGAGAGTACTGTCCGGATATAACGGAGAAGATAGGAAATGCTGTCCCTTTTGAAACAATCATCCACAACATCAACGGGTGGACTTTCAATGATATCGAGAAGGCTGATCTCGTTGCCTTCCCGGTCTGTGCCGATGGGTTCATAGAGAGAAACTTCTCTGGAACGTTTCCTGCGGGCACGGAACATCATGAGAAGCTCATTGTCAATGCACCGTGCAGCATAAGTGGAAAGCTTGGAAGTCCGGCTGGGATCAAAGGTGGAAATGGCTTTGATCAGACCTATGGTGCCTATGGAGATCAGATCATCCTGATCCTCGTCACATCCCTGATATTTTTTTGCAACATGTGCTACGAGGCGGAGATTGTGTTCGATAAGGATATTTTTTGCTTCCGGATCGCCCCTTTGGAGCTGTAGAAGATAGAACTGCTCTTCCGCAAAAGAAAGCGGTTTCAGAAAGGTTTTCAAGGGTTCACCTCAAAGGGGATTTCCTTATAGCTTATGAGCCGGACGTGCTTTTCGTGCTTTTCCAACAGAAACTTTATAAAAAGGACAGAGGCGAACACCTGTTGCGCCACATTCTGATCTGGTGTATAATCATAAAATACGAGTGACAACAATCAGTGTATATTGATGAGGAGTATATATTTTGAAAAAGAGGATAGAACAGCTTCTTAACGGAAAATTTATTTATGAACAGCCTGAGCTTCTGTTTTCACAGGACCGTATTTTCGCTACGCTGAAGGCAGGAGAGACTACAAAGGATGAGATTTATTTCGGTACCGATGACAACCGCAGGATCAGTGGCTTTGTGACTTCATCTGACCGGAGACTGGTGCCGGGATTTGACCGCTTTTCCGGAACCACAGTGCGCATGCCTTATGGGGTAGATGCAGAGGGAATGAGGCCGGGAGAGAGCTTTGAAGGCTGGCTGTGTTTTACTACCAGTATCGGAGAATATAAGCTGCCGTTCACTGTACAGGTACAGACGGAAGAGGTGAAGAGTGCAGGCAGAAAGGTATCTTCTCTGGAAGAATTTCTGCACATTGCAAAGGAAGATTTCCATGAGGCTTACCGGATCTTTACAGAACGACATTTTTCCCTGATCCTGAGTGATCAGAGTGAGAAGATCCGTTCTCTTTATGCAGGAATGTCACAGCAGCCGGTGACCTATCAGCATCTGGAGGAATTTCTGATCGCAGCCGGTGCCAAGGAAAAGGTGACATTGAGTCTGAACAGAGAAGAGGCGAGTTTTTATGATGTCAGTGAATCTGTTCAGGAATCCCTTTATATCCACAGGAGCGGATGGGGACACCTGCGGGCAGATATTGAGGTAAACGGGGATTTTCTGGAGGCAGGTAAGCATGTGGTCACAGAAGAGGATTTTATCGGAAGTACCTGTGAAATAAACTATGTGATCCGCCAGGAAAAACTGGGAAAAGGAAATCAGTACGGCGAGATCATTGTAAAAACCCCATACCAGAAACTGATATATCACGTTCTTGCATCCAGAGGAACTGAGAGTGCGTGAACCTGGATCTTCTGGAAAAACAGTATCGGATATCTCTGATGAAGGAATACCTGGGATATCTCTGTAAAAGAACAGATTTTCAGGCCTGGACAGCCTCTACTCATGAGAAGCTTGACCGTATGGGCGAAAACGGACTGAAATATCCGGAATATCAGCTTCTGGAAGCCTATCTTCTTCATCTGGAAGGAGAAGATGACCAGGCTTCAGAAATCCTTGAGCGTTATCAGAATAAATCCTTTTATCACAATGAACTGGAACTGGCAGGGATTTATCTGTATCTGTGTACACAGACCGGGCTGTACCGGGATAAGGAACAGGCCCTCCGCAAGGTACAGAATTTCCAGATGCAGAAGGAAGACAGCTTTATCCTTCTGAAACTGGTATTTGAAATGGATCATACGCTTTCTCCGTCAAAAAAGATCTTTCTGATGGAGGAACTTTTTGAGCGGGGATGTACAAGTCCTTTTCTGTATCTGGAAGCATGGAACCGTATTTGTGCAGATATGTCTCTGCTGCATCGAATCAATGGGTTCTGGGCCCAGGTATTCCTTTTTGCAGGAAAAGAACAGATGCTGACGGAAGAGCTGGTCATGCGCCTGGCATATCTTTCCGGTTATGAGAAAGCTTTTAACGAAAGTCTGTACCGTGCTATGGCCATGGGATGTGAAGCCTTTCCGTCGGATGATACCGTGGAAGCTATCTGTAAATATATTATGAAGGGAAATCCAAGAAAACCGGAATATTTTCAGTGGTTTTCCGCTGCCGTGGACCGCGGGATCCGGATTACACGGCTGTATGAATATTATGTGGAAACACTGGATACTTCTTATCGGAGAGTCCTGCCGAAACCGCTTTTGATGTATTTTACCTATAACAACAATACTCTCGGTGATTCCAAGCGTGCCTATCTGTATGCATGCATCATTGCAGGGAAGGAACGTGATCCACAGACATACGAAAGTTATCGTGAAAGCATGGAGGAATTTGCTTTCCGTAAGTTACGGGAAGGCCGGATGAATGAAAATTATGCCGCTGTTTATCAGGAATTCATGCGGGAACCATCGGACAGCGAAAAAGCGCAGGTGATCGCCTCCAGAATGTTTACCTGCCGGCTATATACGGATGATCCGAAGGTTCGCAGTGTGATCGTCCGTCACAGACAGATGAAACAGGAAGAAATCTATCCGTGTATCCATGGGATCGCTTACCCAAGGATCTGCAGCGAAGATGCGGCCGTTGTATTTCAGGATGAAAAACAGAGACGTTATGCTGCTACGGTAGATTATAATCTGACACCACTTTTTGATGATCGTGAGATGGTTCCGGCAGTGTTGGAAAAAGGGGCGGATGAACCGGCTGTGCTTTTGTATTACTGTCAGGGTCAGGAGATCAGTCGTAAGAATCTGGGAATTTTTCAGAAACTGGTCCTTTCACCGGCGTTTACCGATGAATATAAGAGGCTGATCCGCAAAAAGATCCTGGACTATTATCGGGATCACGTGCAGGGAGAAGATCTGGATGCCTGTCTGGAGATGATGGATTATCGGGAATATGCCATGGTCGACCGGAAAACCTTCTGGAGATCCTGATCCAGCGGGGACTGTTTCCGCAGGCTATGAGCGTGGTGGAAGCATTTGGATTTGAAGGAGTAGAGGAGCGTGCTCTTCTGAAGCTGGTAAGCCGTATGATCATCCGCTGTGACTGTGCGGAAGACGAAGAGCTGATCGCACTTTCCTCTCATGTATACCGACAGGGAATCTATGATGAAGTGATCCTCATGTATCTGATGAAATTCCGGTTTGGACCGGTGGATGAACTTCTGGATATCTGGAAAAGTGCCTGTGGGTTTGAGATGGATACCTATAATCTGGAGGAGAGGATCCTTTCTCTTCTGATGTTTAACTGGGATTACCGGCCAGAGGGTGCGGATATCCTGAAAGCATATATCCGTCATTCCGGAAAAGAGAGTGTGATTGGTGCGTATCTGACTCTGATGTCTTACGGAATGTTTGTTAAAGAAATGCCGGAGATGCCTGGACTTAAGGAGTATCTGAAAAATCGCAGAGAAAAGGAGTGGCCCGGAGACCGGATCTGTGACCTGACCCTTCTGAAACTGCTTTCCGAAGAAAAAACTGCTGATGAAGAAAATCTGGAAATGGAGGAAAAAATCCTCTCCTCCTGTGTAAAGGAAGGAATGCTATTTGAGTTTTTCCGGAATCTGGATCAGAGTATCCTGCGACCGTATCAGCTGGATGATAAGACTTTTGTAGAGTATCATACTTCACCGGAGACTTTGGTCACACTGTATTATTCCCTGGATACAGGACTTGGAACTGTACCGGACTATAAAAGTGAACCGCTCAAAAATGTCTATGAGGGAATTTTTGCCAGAGCATTTACATTGTTTTATGGAGAGACCCTGCGATATTATTTCCAGACAGAAGATGAAACCGGTGTACACAAAACGGAAGAAAAAATACTGACCATGAGCCAGAGTAATGACCAGGCATCCAGCAAATATCAGCTGATCAATCAGATACTCTGTGCAAGGAAACTGGAGAAAGACACGGAAGTGAAGGAGAAGCTGGCACAGTATCTCCGGCAGGAACAGTACGTTAATGAAATGTTTGTCATAGAGAAGGAACCGGAAAGATGAATGAAATTCGTGACTTGATCATAGGAATTGATATTGGAAAAGAATACACACAGATCTGTTATTATGACAGAAAAGCAGAAGAAGCCCGTTCTCTTTCCATGAAGGTAGGAGCCAGTCAGTACGAAGCTCCGGCTGTATCTGCTATCGTACCGATCACGGTGATTACTGCGTAGGCCTGGAAGCAGAGTATTTTGCCAGGGAAAAGGGCGGGATCATGATCGGAAATATTTATGATATCTGTCAGAAGGAAGAAAAGATCCAGGTGGCAGGAGAGGAAAAAGAGCCGGCAGAGCTTCTGGCACATTTTCTAAGGGGAATCCTGAAATTTCTGGGAATCCAGGATATCGTAAAGAATACCCGGTGCCTTTGTATCACATCGCCGGAGCTTAGTACACTTCAGGTACGGAATTATCAGAAGGCCTGCAGCCTTGCAGGTTTTTCCCGTGAGAAATATATGCTTATGGACTATGGCGAGAGCTTTTATTATTATGCGCTGGGACAGAAACGGGAAACCTGGAATCGAAGTGTAGGCTGGTATGCCTTTGCAGGCGATACGGTAACCTTCCGGAAGCTGACCATCAACGGCTCTTCCAGACCGGTGCTTGTAAAACTGGAGGATCCGGTCAGTACAAAGCTTGAACCGGAAGAAGAGATCCGTGATGTGGAATTTTACCGTTTTATCAGTAAGACTCTCGGCAAAGAGCTCTTCTCCAGTGTGCAGATCACGGGAGAAGGATTTGACCAGCAGTGGGCACAGCAGTCTGTAAAGCTCCTGTGTCATCAGGGACGGAAGGTTTTTTACGGAAACAATCTTTTTGCAAAGGGAGCCTGCATAGCCGGTAAGGACAGGCTGGAGGATAAAAAACTCAAAGGTTACCGCTATTTAAGTGATTCGCTGGTGGCTGTGGACGTAGGAATGGATATGCGGGTGATGGGCTCTCCGGCTTACTATCCGCTGATCGAAAGCGGCAGCAACTGGTATGAATGCAGTGCATCCTGCGAGCTGATCCTGGATGATACCAGTGAACTGGTATTTGTGGTAAGTATTCCGGAAGAAACCGAGAAGAAACGTGTGGCCATGGCACTTGACGGTCTGCCAAAGCGGCCTAATCGGACTTCAAGGCTTTCCCTCACGCTGAAATACGTATCGCCGAGAGACTGCGAGATCACAGTGAAGGATCTGGGATTTGGCGAAATGTATCCTTCCAGTGGAAAAATCTGGAGGGAACTGGTACGATGGGATGAGCAGGAAGAAAGGAATCAGGCATGAGCGGATATATTTTATGTCAGGTAAAAAAAGCAGAGAAGCGTTTTATATCGAAAATATCAGTACCAATATCTATTCTATAGAAGAACTCTGCTATTATCTTTATAACAATCTTTATCTTGTGGACAGCTCATTGATCAGCAGTAAGCTTTGTACCTGGCTGGAGGAAGAATTGGAGCTTCCGAAGCTTGCGGCCAAGCTGAAACCTTATATTGGAAGAGAGGCCGGACTTGAAGAAGTACTGTATCCGATATTTAAAGAGATCAATTATCTGGCTTATGAAGAACTTAAGACCTTAAACGGGCGCATCGAAGCCAGAAAACGTGAACCTGAAGAAATACGGGAGAAGCGAAAAGGCGACGCACTGATGGAAAACCGGATGTATGTGAATGCGCTCCGTGTTTATCAGAAGCTTCTTGAGCATGGCGGGAAAGAGATTACCGGAGAGATGCGTGAAAGAATCCTGCATAACCAGGGATGCGCATACGGTTATCTGTTCCAGATGGATAAGGCGCTGGATTGCTTTTGGAAAGCATGGAAGGAGAATCATTCAGAGAAAGCAATGAAGGTTTATCTTCTGGCCTACCGCAGTGTTCACAGTGAAGAAGAATACAGGAAACGACAGGAAGAGCTGAAGACAGATGAAAGGGTAATACAGGAAACAGACCAGGCTCTGAAAAACTTTGCCTGTCTCCCGGAGCAGCATATCGTATCCGGAGAAACCGACAGGATCCTGGAGATCTTACAAGAGAATATCACAGAAGTACCGGCTCTTAAAGCTGTTCAAGAAGTCCCAGCAGGATCTGCCGGGCTTCTTTTTTGTATATACGGATTCTTCCTCAGACAGAGAACAGAGGTAATCATTCAGGGCCTGTCCGATACTGGTCTCTTTCAGATAGATACAGAGAAAAGTATCTTTTGTGGAAAGAAAGCAGAGAAAAACGGAATAGTCAGATAGAACTTCCAGATGGATCCCGGTTTCCGGAAGTACGGAAGGCTTCAGGATCCTGCATTTTTCATGTCCCATATCTGTGTCAAGAAGATGCCTGAGAGCTTTTTTTCGTTCTTCTTTCGGAAGAGGGGTCTGATGGTAGGAATAAGGACCGTCAAGGAGTCCAGTACGGGCAAATTTCCGGATCCCGCTCAGTGTAAAATAATTGCAGGAAAAGGCAGCTTCTGTAAAAGCAAAGGAAGTCTGGTTCAGAACCGCTGCCAGCTGGGTATAGACCGGATCGGAAAGATCGATATCCCTGTTATCAAACAATGACTGAATAAAGCCCGGACCATAGGACATCAGTGCAAGGCAGGGATGAGATTCCAGTGCAAAATTTGTTGAGATCTTTGTCTGCATGATAGAATCAAAGATATTAAGGATCCTGTCCGGAGAATCCGATTGCAGGAAGAATTGACTGGAATTCTCAAGAACCCGCCGGAATTCCTGCTGATATGCGTGGATCGCTTCCGGATTTTCGGTAAAAATACAGGTCATCATATCTGAGGATAACAGCAGCAGTTTTTTTCAGTGAGTAAGAAAAAAGGAAACAGTTCATAGCTGGAAAACTCTCGGCCTGCCTGAGTATAGTAATAATATGGCTGGTAGCCCGCAAAACCTGACAGGATCGGAAGGAGTGTGCAGAGAAAGGTTTCCAGATTCATGTTGTAATCCGGTGAGGCGGACGGGTTCTGGTGAAGCGGCAGGATCTGGATCACCGGTGGCAGTTTCTCATATTTGGGATAAAGATGGGAAAAAATCTGTACAAGAAGTCGGCAGTTGGCCGGAAGGTTGGTACGGATCGTTTCGGAAGAACCGGAAGACAGGATGTCCTCAAAAAGGCTCAGGACCTTCTTTTCCACATCAAGAGAAAAAGTTCCACGGTAAAAGGGAAAGGATGGAAGCCTGAGAAAACCTTCCCGGGAAATGACCTGCCGGGAGCTGATAACACCCAGAAGTTCCTGTATATATTTGCGGTTGTAATAAATTTCTTTTCCGATTTTTTCTATTTTATATAATTCCATCAGTTCCCGGCGTTGGGAAGGGTTGATCCGGAGGGAATCGCAGAACTGGCGCACAAAATCAATACCGGGAAGACGTTTCCCTGTGATCATACGTTGTAGCGAGGTACGGTCAAGTCCCGAAGAAGCAGATAACTGATAAACGTTTTCTCCTGTATCCTTTAGGTATTCCCGGCATTTGGTGCTGAAATCAGACATAGTAGTACTCCTTTTGGTGCTTATATGACATTATTATACGAAAACAGATCATGAATTGCAATAATTTGTAAAAAAACAAGGCACAATTAGAAGCACATATTGCGCAGGTCTTTCTTTGAAAATAAAATGTTAATATCAGAAAGAGCATGAGGGAGGAAAACACGGCAATGGCAGTGATGACGATCGCGATATGTGATGAAATACGAAAGGATGCACAGAAGCTGTACAGGCAGCTTTCCACACTGGTCCCTGATGCAGAGCTCCTTCTGTATCGGACCAGAGAGAGTCTTCTGAAAGGACTGGCAGAGGGACACAAGATCTGCGATCTGATATTTCTGGGGCTGGATGGTGATCAGGGCAGGAGTCTGGAAACTGTACGGACAATGCGCCTGAAAGGACATTATATCCCGGTTGTGCTGGTGGCAGAGAATGAAAAATTCTATAAAGAAGCATTTGAAGTGTTTGCCTATAACTATCTGGTCAAACCGGTTGAAAGTGGAGAACTGGAACATGTTCTGGTACATATCCTGGAGGTATGCAGGCGTGAAGGCGGAAGAGCGCTGTATTTTCGCTACAGGACACAGGTTTATACACTGCAGCACGATCATCTGGCATATATATCCAGTAGTCTTCACAGTGTGACATTTCATCTTACCGATGGAAAAAAGATCAGCTGCAGAGCCAGGCTGGGGGATTTTTCGGGACAGCTGTCAGACAGCAGCTTTCTGAGATGTCATCAGAGCTTTTGTATCAACATGGAGAAGGTAACTTCACTTAAGAAGAACAGTTTTGTGGTCGGACAGACGGAAATCCCAATTTCCAGAACATATCTGAAAACGGCCAGAAAGAAATACAAAGATTATCTGGCAGAGCAGAAGGTTTGCTCTTGACAGCTCCTTTTGGGTATGTTACTATAACCATACGCTTTCACGTGGTAGAGTGACCATGTGATAAAGAGATAACCGAAAAAAGGAGAATGACCATGAAGAAAAGAACAGTTGCGGTAGTAATGGCGGCAGCGATGACAATAGGAATGATGGTAACAGGAGTGAGTGTACAGGCAGGTGTTGAGGATAAGACCCTGATCGTAGGATTTGATGCTGAATATCCTCCGTTCGGATATAAGGATGATAACGGAGAATATGTAGGATTTGACCTTGACCTTGCCCAGGAAGTATGTGATAATCTTGGCTGGGAACTTGTTAAGAAGCCTATCAACTGGGATTCCAAGGATATGGAGCTGAACTCCGGAACGATCGACTGTATATGGAATGGATTTACTATCAACGGACGTGAGGATGACTATACATGGAGTGATCCATACATCAACAATGAGCAGGTGATCGTAGTTGCCAAGGATTCTGAAATTGAGAAGCTTGCGGATCTTAAGGGCAAGAACGTAGTTGTACAGGCTGCATCCGCTGCACTGGACGCATTGAACAACGATGACAATAAGGAACTGAAGGACAGCTTTGCATCTCTTACAGAGAATCCGGACTACAACACTGCATTTATGAATATTGATTCCGGAGCTGCAGACGCTGTTGCTGTTGATATCGGTGTTGCTAACTATCAGCTTTCCCAGAGAGGCAAGGATAAATATGTGATCCTTGACGAGCCAATTCAGAACGAGCAGTATGGCATCGGATTCAAGAAGGGAAATGATGAACTGAAGGATCTCGTATGGGATGAGGTCAAGAAGCTTGACGAGTCCGGTGAGGTTGACAAGCTTGCAGATAAGTATGAACTGGATAAGAGCATGCTCTGCATCAGCGAGGACAAGGATAAGACAGAGAATTCTGATTCAGCAGAAGCTGACACAGAAGAAAGTGCAGACAGCACAGAGAAAGAAACCGATTCTGAATCCAAATGATCCGGTACAGATCCGGCACAGTAAAAGCTGTGAAGATATTTTTTTAAGCTATCCAACAGCAGTAGAAATAAGAAACATAGCAGAAGCTTTTGAAGCTTCCGCATAAAAAGGAAATGAGGGTGCTTCGGCGCAGAAAGAGCTGCCGTACACGCTCATTTCCTGTTGTTTACAGGAATTACAGGTATCAGTCCGATAAATGGGACTGATACTCCGAACTAGGAGGAAAAAAATGAGTTTTAGTGTAATGCTCCAGCAGCTGGCAGGAGGAATGCTGGTCTCTATTGAGATCTTTTTTGTAACCTTGCTGTTTTCTCTGCCGCTGGGACTTCTGATCTGTTTTGGCAGAATGTCCAGAAACAAAGTGATCCGTACCATTGTATCCGGGTACATATCCATCATGAGAGGAACGCCGCTGATGCTGCAGCTGATGGTGGTATATTTCGGCCCTTATTTTATCTTCGGGATCCGTATTTCCATGGGATATAGTCTGATCGCTGTATTTATCGCATTTGCCATCAACTATGCAGCTTACTTTGCAGAAATCTATCGCGGCGGCATTGAATCCATGCCGGTGGGACAGTATGAAGCTGCAAAGATCCTTGGATACAATAAGGTGCAGACATTTTTCCGCATCATCCTTCCACAGGTGATCAAGAGGATTTTGCCGTCTATTACAAATGAGGTCATTACGCTGGTCAAGGATACTTCCCTTGCGTTTGTTGTGGCAGTTGCGGAGATGTTTACCATTGCCAAGCAGATCGCAAGTGCACAGACAACAATGATGCCATTTGTGATCGCTGCGATATTTTATTATGTGTTCAACCTGATCGTGGCTGTTGTGATGCAGAAGGTTGAGAAAAGTATGAATTACTACCGCTAACCGGAATGGAGAGTATAAAATATGAAATTATTTGAAATGAAACATATCAAAAAAAGCTTTGACGGACTGGAAGTTCTCAAAGATATCTCTCTTGACGTGGAAGAGGGAGAAGTTTTAAGTATCATCGGTCCTTCCGGTTCCGGCAAGTCAACCATCCTGCGTTGTGCCACAGGACTTGAGACGCCGGACAGCGGCGAGATCATCAAAAACGGTGATGTGGGACTGGTGTTCCAGCAGTTCAATCTGTTTCCGCATTTCCGTACTGAAAAATATAGTGGATGCACCTCTGAAGGTGCAGAAGAGAAAGAAAGATGAGGTTTACGCCCAGGCAAGAAGCCTTCTTAAGAAAATGGGCCTTGCAGACAAGGAGAAGGCATATCCTTTTCAGCTTTCCGGAGGACAGCAGCAGCGAGTTTCCATTGCCCGTGCGCTCTGTATGAATCCGAAGATCCTGTTTTTTGATGAACCTACATCTGCACTTGACCCGGAGCTGACCGGTGAGATCCTGAAGGTTATCAAGGATCTTGCTCAGGAGCATATCACCATGGTGATCGTTACTCATGAAATGAATTTTGCAAGAGATATTTCCGACCGTATCATCTTTATGGATAAGGGTGTGATCGCAGTGGAGGGAACGCCGCAGGAGGTATTTTCTTCCGAAAATGGCAGAATGAAGGAATTTTTGGGAAAATTCCATCAGGGTATGGAGTAACAAACGGTTGCTTTTAAAGAGGCAATGTTATATAATTTCAAGAGGCGTGAATTAACCAGATTCGGGCAGATAACGGATCATTCGCCATTCCGGCCCGGAGGTATGTAATCAGGAGGATAATAATGAATACAGACAGATATGTAAGCCCGCTGTCAGAGCGGTACGCAAGCAAAGAGATGCAGTACATTTTTTCCCCGGACATGAAATTCCGCACATGGAGAAAGCTGTGGATCGCACTTGCTGAGACGGAACGTGAGCTTGGCCTTAACATCACCCAGGAGCAGATTGACGAGATGAAAGCTCATGCGGATGATATCAACTATGATGTGGCTAAGGAGCGTGAGCGTCAGGTTCGCCATGATGTAATGTCTCACGTGTATGCGTTTGGTGTACAGTGCCCGAAGGCAAAAGGTATCATCCATCTGGGAGCGACCTCCTGTTATGTAGGAGATAATACGGATATCATCGTTATGACAGAGGCACTGAAACTTGTCCGCAAGAAACTTGTGAACGTGATCGCTGAGCTTTCCAAGTTTGCTGCACAGTATAAGGATCAGCCGACTCTGGCATTTACTCATTTCCAGCCGGCACAGCGACAACCGTAGGTAAGAGAGCAACTCTCTGGACTCAGGAATTCCTGATGGATCTTGAGGACCTTGAGTATGTATTAAGCACTATGAAGCTTCTTGGCTCCAAGGGAACAACCGGTACACAGGCTAGCTTCCTGGAACTTTTTGACGGGGATCAGGAGACCATCGACAAGATCGATCCGATGATCGCAGAGAAGATGGGATTCAGATCCTGCTATCCGGTTTCCGGACAGACCTATTCCAGAAAGGTTGATACCCGTGTGCTGAATATCCTTGCGGGAATCGCTGCAAGTGCACATAAGATGTCCAACGATATCCGTCTTCTTCAGCATCTGAAAGAAGTAGAGGAGCCATTTGAGAAATCCCAGATCGGATCTTCCGCTATGGCATATAAGAGAAATCCGATGAGAAGTGAGAGAATTGCTTCCCTGTCCAGATATGTGATGATCGATGCACTGAACCCGGCGATCACATCTGCAACACAGTGGTTTGAGAGAACTCTGGACGACTCTGCAAACAAGCGTCTCAGCGTTCCGGAAGGATTCCTTGCGATCGACGGAATCTTGGATCTCTGCCTCAATGTTGTAGACGGACTGGTTGTTTATCCGAAGGTTATCGAGAAGAGACTGATGTCTGAGCTTCCATTTATGGCAACTGAGAATATCATGATGGATGCAGTTAAGGCAGGCGGAGACCGTCAGGAACTTCATGAGCGTATCCGTGAGCTTTCCATGGAAGCAGGAAAGAACGTGAAGGTAGAGGGTAAAGATAACAATCTTCTTGAGCTGATCGCAGCAGATCCGGCATTTAACCTGACTCTTGAGGATCTTCAGAAATCCATGGATCCGTCCAGATATACAGGACGTGCCAAAGAGCAGACAGAGGCATTTATCGCCAATGTGGTACAGCCGGTTCTGGATGCACATAAGGATCTGCTTGGCGTTAAGGTTGAGATCAACGTATAATTCCAAGATGTTATAAACATTAAGAAATGAACACAGACAGGAATGACGTGTCTCTGTGTATTACAGGCAGAGAACATGCCGTTCCGAATAATAGAGAAAGACACAAGGAGGAACTGTGTTATGGTAACTGCAGTAGTAGGAGCAAACTGGGGAGATGAAGGTAAAGGCAAGATCACAGATATGCTTGCTGAGAAAGCCGATATCATCGTAAGATTTCAGGGTGGAGCCAATGCGGGCCACACCATCGTAAATGATTACGGTAAATTCGCACTTCATACACTTCCGTCAGGTGTGTTTTACGGACATACGACCAGTGTCATCGGAAACGGTGTTGCACTGAACATTCCGGTATTCTTCAAGGAGTACAACGAAGTAGTAGGCCGTGGAGTACCGGCACCGAAGATCCTGATCTCCAACAGAGCACAGATGGTAATGTCTTACCACATTCTGTTCGATCAGTATGAAGAGGAGCGTCTTGGAGGCAAGGCTTTCGGTTCCACAAAATCCGGAATCGCTCCGTTCTATTCTGACAAATATGCAAAGATCGGCTTCCAGGTAAGTGAGCTTTTTGATGAGGAAGCACTGAAAGAGAAGGTTGTACGTATCTGCGAGACCAAGAACGTAACACTTGAGCATCTCTATCATAAGCCTCTTCTGAAACCGGAAGACATCATGAATGAGTTGATGGAATACAAGAAGATGGTTGAGCCATACGTATGCGACGTATCTCTCTATCTCTGGAATGCACTGAAAGAGGGAAAACAGGTTCTTCTTGAGGGACAGCTCGGAACTCTGAAAGACCCGGATCACGGAATCTATCCGATGGTTACATCCTCTTCCACACTGGCTGCTTATGGTGCCATCGGTGCAGGCCTGCCTCCATATGAGATCAAGAAGGTCGTAACCGTATGCAAAGCTTACTCCAGTGCAGTTGGAGCAGGTGCATTCGTTTCTGAAATCTTCGGCGAGGAAGCAGATGAGCTGAGAAAACGTGGCGGTGACGGTGGTGAGTTCGGTGCTACTACAGGCCGTCCGAGACGTATGGATGGTTCGACTGTGTTGCATCCAAATACGGATGCCGTCTCCAGGGAGCTACAGACGTTGCTTTTACAGTACTGGATGTTCTGGGATATCTGGATGAGATCCCGGTTTGCACAGGCTATGAGATCGACGGAGAGGTGACAACAGAATTCCCGACAACTGTGCAGCTTGAGAAAGCAAAACCGGTTATTGAGAAGCTTCCGGGATGGAAATGCGATATCCGTGGAATCAAAAAATATGAGGATCTTCCGGAGAACTGCAGAAAATATGTAGAGTTCGTAGAAAAACATATTGGATTCCCGATCACAATGATCTCTAACGGACCAGGAAGAAACGACATCATTTATAGATAATTATTTTTACAGTATCAGGATTATGACAACAGGAAGCGCCGGGGAAGAATTTCTCCGGCGCCCTTTTGGTTCAAAGAGATATTCAGTTAAAATAACAGATAGAATAGCGGATGTATCATGTGAAAGGAAGTTCAATGAAAAATTTTAAAAGAATCGCGGCACTTGCAGGTGTTGTCATATTACTTCTTATATTCTGCCTTCCAATGGCATTTGCCTGGGGAAGCAGTGAAAACGCCCAGGCTTTGTTCCGGGGGGCTTTTGCGGCAGCAGTTCTGGTACCGATCGTAGCGTATGTTTTCTGGATGGCGTACCGGATCTGGGGAAATAAGAAGCCGAGAGAGGATGAAAACCGTATGATCGAGAATATTATTTTTGATGTGGGAAATGTGCTGATGGGCTATGACTGGGAAGAGTATCTTCGGAGCTATGACTTCCCGGAAGAAAAGTATCAGAAAATCGCAGATGCAGTATTTCGAAACCCGATCTGGGAGGAACAGGACCGTGGACAGCATGAGGAGTCCTGGTATGTAGATAAATTTGTGGAAAGTGCACCGGAATATGAAGCAGATATCCGTGAGGTGGTACGACGTGATCCGGAGTGTATGCATCTGTATGATTATGCGGAAACCTGGGTGAAATATCTCAAAAATCAGGGATATCATCTCTATGTCCTTTCCAACTACGGAACTTATATGCTGGATTGTACAAAGCAGGATATGTCTTTTCTGAAATATATGGATGGAGTGGTATTTTCCTGTGATGTGCAGCAGATCAAGCCTGAGGTGGATATTTATAAAACACTTCTGAAGCGTTACAGCCTGAAACCGGAGAAATCGGTATTTCTGGATGATCGTGCCGTGAACTGTGAGGGAGCCGGAAAAGCCGGTATTCATACCATCCAGTTTGAGAATCTGAAGCAGGCGGCGAAGGCGCTTGAGAAGCTTGGTGTGAAATGACCTTCAGTGTGAAAAGAGAAATGCAGAGGGCCTGCACCATCGCGAAGCCCTCTGCATTCTAAAGGGGAGGATATGATAAGTATCTCCCGGAACGGCATCTGTTATACAGAAAATATATAAGATCTTGTAATCTTTTATTCCCTGTTCTTCTTCCGGTATTCACCGGGAGTCATTCCATATGTTTTTTTAAAAGTACGCATGAAATGCTCCGGACTTTCATACCCTACAAGTTCACAGATCGCAAGATTGCTGAGAGAGGTTTCACGCAGAGCATGACATGCCTGGTTCAGCTTGATATCCCGGATGATCTGTAAAAATGTCCGTCCGGTACTTTCCCTGATCAGGGTACTGAAGTGGGAAGTACTATAGCCAAAATGCTTCGCAGCTTCACGTAAGGTAACGCTCTGGTAGTGACGGTTCAGGTAGTTGAGGATTTCCGTTACAGAATTTCCGGTGCTGTCCTTTGTAAGGATGGATTCAATATCATTTTCGTGAAAACGCAGCAGCATGGCCCAGAATATTAAAAGCAACACTGTCATCAAAGATCCCCACACTGTGAGTGGTATGCGGTGGGATGATACAGATATCTCCGGTATGCAAAGTGTGTTCGATCCCCTGTATCGCAGTGTGGGCAGTTCCGTCATACAGACAGAGAATCTCAAAAAATTCATGTTCATGGGGAAAAACAGGGGTATAGCGGTAATGCTTGGAAAGCACGATATTGCCATTTATATCATGAGCAAGTCAGGTATGGATGATCCTGGCGGAAGCAGTCAGCGGCGAAGAAGGAGCAGAAATACTGAATCGTCTGGTGGAACTGAAACCGGAAAAAGGAATGGTTTCTCCGTATATGAACCATCATTTTGTGGAAGCACTTCTGATGTGTGGTAAAAAAGACCAGGCAATGGAATATATGAAATATTACTGGGGCGGAATGATAAGCCACGGTGCGGATACATTCTGGGAGCTTTATAATCCGGAAAATCCTGCAGAATCTCCATATGGAAGCAGCATTGTCAACAGCTACTGCCACGCATGGAGCTGCACTCCGACTTACCTTCTCAGAAAATATTTTAACTGAAGCAAGTAAGTCCCCTGCGGGGGCGCGAATATCCGTTTGAACTAAATCACAGTGTGATAAAATAAATCGGATATGAAACAGATGTATTTGATTTCTTCGCCAAAAGATGATATAATAAATAGAAATTGCGAAGCGGAATATAAATCTCCGTCTTATTTATCTAAAATTTTGGAAAAGAGGATCAGACAATGAGCGATATGACAATTCTTGAGCAGTGGCGTTCCATTGCTTATAATCAGAATGCAGATAAGAATAAGCTTCAGCGCTTCTGGGCAAATTATTTTAACATTGAGAAGAATATTTATGAGCAGCTTCTTGAGAACCCGGATGAGGTTGTTTCCGGAACTGTAAAAGAGCTTGCTGAGAAATACGGTCAGGACGTTATGACTATGGTTGGTTTCCTTGACGGGATCAATGACAGTCTGAAGGTTCCGAACCCAATCGAGACTATGGATGAGGATACCAAGGTAAACCTTGCATTTGATAAAGAGGCACTCTATAAGAACATGGTAGATGCCAAGGCTGACTGGCTTTACAACCTTCCTCAGTGGGACAAGATCTTCACAGAAGAGAAAAAGAAAACCCTCTACATGGAGCAGAAGAAATCCGGCACAGTTGTGAAACCGCACAAGGTCGGAAGAAACGATCCGTGCCCATGCGGAAGCGGCAAGAAATACAAACACTGCTGCGGAAGATAATGAGCGTAAAGAAGAATCTGGATTACATTATCGTGTTAGGTGCCCATGTGGACGGAACACGGATGACACTTGCCCTTCTGGAACGAGCCAGAAGGGCTCTTCTTTATCTTGAAGAAAATCCGGGTACGAAGGCAGTGCTATCCGGAGGAAAAGGCGATGGAGAAAACATTTCCGAGGCAGAGGCCATGTATCGCTACCTTACCGGTCACGGAATAGACGGGGACAGACTGATACGGGAAGAGGAATCTACCAGTACGAAAGAGAATTTGGAATTCAGTTGCAGAAAGATCGGAACCACAGACTGTTCTGTAGGCGTGGTGACGAACAATTTTCATGTATGGAGAGGAGCAGCCATTGCAAGAAAATGTGGATTCCGGGAAGTGGCCATGGTACCTTCCAGGTATCGAAGCTGGCGTCTTTTTATCTACATTCCCCGTGAGATTTTGGCTATTATCAAAGACAACTCATGGGAAATCTGTAGATCTGTGCGAGAAGAGAAATCTCAAAAATTTTGTCAACATGCGTTGACAAATAAAAATACTGCGCTTATAATGAACCACAGAAAAAGAAATAAAAAACACGTTGACGAGACGAGTAAGCTGTGAAACGTTACAGAGAGAGATGTGAAGTGCTGGAAACATCTTATCGGGAAACAGCCGAAGACTACCTCCGAGTGGCCCCAATCCGGTCCGGTGATTCCGTTATCATCATAATTGAGAGGCTTTGCATCCTGGCATGACCGGGCAGCAGAGCAAGCAGGGTGGAACCGCGAGAATGAATGAACTCGTCCCTTACAGTATGTGATGTACTGTGAGGGATTTTTTTATTGCAGAATCTCTTGCAAAAGCAGACACATACTGTGTACCATAGAAACTTCATTTCAAATGAAAGGAGAAACAACAATGATCATTACATTAAAAGACGGCTCAAAAAAAGAATATGCAGAAGCAAAAGCTGTGATCGATATCGCATATGACATCAGCGAAGGCCTTGCACGTGCTGCATGTGCAGGAGAAGTAAACGGAGAGGTCGTAGATCTTCGTACAGTTCTTGACAGCGACTGTGAGCTGAATATCCTTACAGCGAAAGACGAGAAGGGCCTTGCAGTTCTCCGTCATACAGCATCTCACGTAATGGCACAGGCTGTACAGAACTTATACCCGGAGGCAAAGGTTGCCATCGGACCATCCATTGATACAGGCTTCTACTATGATTTCGACCACGATCCATTTTCACGTGAGGATCTTGACGCCATTGAGAAAGAGATGAAAAAGATCATCAAAAAAGGCGCAAAGATCGAGCGTTTTACAAAATCCCGTGAGGATGCCATCGCATACTTTAAAGAGAAAAATGAGCCATACAAGGTTGAGCTGATCGAGGATCTTCCGGAGGGAGAAGAGATTTCCTTCTATTCACAGGGAGACTGGACAGACCTCTGTGCAGGCCCACACCTGATGAGTGTAAAAGGCATCAAGGCATTCAAACTTCTTTCTTCTTCCAGCGCATACTGGAGAGGCAGTGAGAAGAACGCAATGCTTACACGTATCTACGGAACAGCCTATGCTACAAAGGATGAGCTGAAAGAGCATCTGGAGCAGATGGAAGAAGCAAAGAGACGTGATCATAACAAGCTTGGCCGTGAGATGAAGATCTTCACAACTGTAGATGTGATCGGACAGGGACTTCCGCTTATCATGCCAAACGGTGTGATCATGATGCAGGAGCTTCAGCGCTGGATCGAGGATGAGGAGACAAAGCGTGGATACGTAAGAACAAAAACTCCTCTTATGGCAAAGAGCGATCTTTACAAGATCTCCGGACACTGGGATCATTACAAAGATGGTATGTTCGTACTTGGTGATGAGGAGAAGGACAAAGAGGTTTATGCACTTCGTCCGATGACATGTCCGTTCCAGTACTATGTATACAAAGCAGAGCAGCACAGCTACCGTGATCTGCCGATCCGTCTCGGCGAGACCTCCACACTGTTCCGTAATGAGGATTCCGGAGAGATGCATGGCCTGACACGAGTTCGTCAGTTTACTATTTCCGAGGGACATCTGATCGTAAGACCGGACCAGATGGTAAAAGAGTTCAAAGACTGTATCGCACTTGCCCAGTACTGTCTGCAGGTACTTGGTGTTGAGGAAGATGTAACCTATCATCTTTCCAAATGGGATCCGACAAACAAAGAGAAATACATCGGTGAGCCGGAGGTATGGGAAGAGACAGAAGGCCATATCCGCCAGATGCTTGAGGAGCTGAACATTCCATTCACAGAGGATGTGGGCGAGGCTGCTTTCTACGGACCGAAGGTTGATATCAACGCAAAGAACGTATACGGAAAAGAAGACACCATGATCACGATCCAGTGGGATGCACTTCTTGCAGAGCAGTTTGATATGTACTATATCGATGAGAATGGCGACAAACAGCGTCCGTACATCATCCACCGTACATCCATGGGATGCTATGAGAGAACACTGGCATGGCTCATTGAGAAATACGCAGGAATGTTCCCGACATGGCTCTGCCCGGAGCAGGTTCGTGTGATCCCGATCTCCGAGAAGTACAACGATTATGCACAGAAGGTTGAAGCTCAGCTGAGAGAAGCAGGAATCCGCTGCTCTGTAGACGGACGTTCCGAGAAGATGGGATACAAGATCCGTGAGGCACGTCTTGAGAGAGTACCTTACATGCTTATCGTTGGTGCAAAAGAGGAAGAAGAGGGTAAGGTTTCTGTAAGAAGCCGCTACTTGGTGATGAGGGAATGAAAGAGCTTGGTGAGTTCATTGACTTCATCAAAGAAGAGATCAAGAACAAAACAATCCGTAAGATCGAGGTTCAGGAAGAGAAGAAATAAACAAAACAGATGATTGACGGATAAATAAAAGGCGACCCGTGTGATAGGCGGGCCGCCTTTATTTTTGATCCGGCAATATTGAGGCCACGCTGTGATGCGGAGGCGGTCAGTATTGTCGGATATTTTTTATTTAAAATATTTCTCCCTGACGAGCTCAACCGGCATATCCAGTCCGGTCCAGATGTGGAAAGCCTTTACACCCTGGTGGAGCAGCATGTACATTCCGTTAAAGGTCGGACATCCGGCTTCCCGGGCTTCCCTGAGAAGTCTTGTTTCTCTTGGCTCATATACAACATCGGCTACGGTAAGTTCCGGATGGAACAGAGTCTTGTCCGGGATCACGGTGCCTGTCACATCCGGAACCATTCCCACAGAAGTTGCATTGATGAGGAGATTGCTTTCCTCCAGTGCGTCCTTCAGCGCAGTGTGATCATCCATCTCATGAAGGATCATCTCACATTCTGTCATATGAGACATTTTTTCTGCCATGGCAGCAGCACGTTCCCAGTAACGGCTGGTAGGACGTGCAAAAACATGGATCTTTTTTGCACCCTCCAGGGCGGACTGGCCGCAAATCGCCATTCCGGCACCGCCGACACCCATAACGGTGATGGTGCGCCCCTTTACATCACAGCCGGCATCTCTGGCAGACTGGGTAAATCCATAACCATCCGTATTAAACCCCTTTAATTTTCCATTGTCGTTGCGGACGGTATTTACCGCTCCGATCAGCTGGGCAGTGGGGGAAAGTTCATCCAGAAGTTCCACGATCTTATTCTTGTTTGGCATGGTCAGGTTAAAGCCTTTGATTCCGCAGGCTTTCAGTCCCTCCACTGCCTGAGGAAGGGTCTCCTCTGTCACATCAAAACAGAGATATACATAGTCAAGCCCGAGGTAACGAAATGCCTCATTGTGCATTAAAGGTGATACGCTGTGTGCAACGGGGCTTCCCAGAAGGCCGGTAAGCCCGGTATGTCCGGTAATATTGATCATTGTTCGATTCCCTCCTGTATCTCATATAATAGAATTTCTTTACGAAATATAATAAAAAATATTTTAACACTATAAAGTGCGAAAATCAACAAATACAAATATTGTACGGAAATTTATACATTTTTGTCGCCGATTCATAGAAAAAATCTATAAATGTCGAGGCAGACAGAAACGACCCGATAAGTTAGAAGAATCGACATCCGGATTTGACAAAATATGCAAAGAGCTTGCCCTATAATAAATGCACTTACCAAAGTTGAGAATCGATGGCAGGCGAAACAGCAGTGGGGGAAGCTTATGTATCAGAGGATATACATAGATATCGTTTTTATGACGAATTTCCTTATGGATTACATGCTTTTAAGACTTGTGGGAAAATTTCTGCATCTTGACGGGAAACGCAGAAGATGTGTGATATCCGCTGCCTTTGGATCTTTTGTATCCTGCCTGCTTGTATGTGCACCTTTTAAGATCATTTTTCCTGCCGCTGTACTGATCCATGGCGGCTGCGCTTTTTTTATGGCGTCGTTTGCTTTTCGACTGAAAAAGGCGGCCTTCTTGTAAAAACCATTCTGGCTCTGTATTTCACAGCTTTTGTGGTTGGCGGGATCTATCAGGCACTGGAAACGGAAAGAACCATGACGGTGAAAATATTTCTGCTTTTTCTGGCAGGGATTTATGGCACACTTTATACTCTGGGATGTGTGACCGAGACCTTCCGGTTTGGAAGAAGAAATATTTTTCCGGTCACTTTGAAATATCAGGGGAAGCTGCAGCAGACATACGGCTTTTATGATACCGGAAATCTCCTTATGGATCCTGTGAAAAAACAGCCGGTATCGATCATCAAACAGGAACTTTTGGGAAGCCTGATATCGAAAGAGCAGGTGAAAAAACTGATGGATATTAAAGATAAACCAGAGGAGCTGGAAAATACAGGATTTGTCAGTCTGCAGCCGCATTTTCTGAGCTGTCATACCGCAGATGGAAAAAAAGGACTGCTGCTGGCAGTGATCCTTGATGAACTTCTGATCCAGACTCCCGAAAGGGTGGTACATGTAGGAAAACCGGTGCTTGCCATAACATCCGAGCCTCAGCTTTGGGAGAAGAGTACGAGATACTTTTGAATTCCAGACTATTAAATTGAGAAGGGGGCTTATGTTATGAACAGAGCAGCTGCAAGATCCTATCCGTTTCAGGTGATTCGGAAATTTATGTTCAATCGTCCGGGAGAGGTTTTTTATATTGGTGGAAATGATATCCTTCCGGCGCCGTTGTCAGCGGAACGGGAGGCTGAAGTGATCGAAATGCTGGGAACAGAAAAGGAAAAAGAGGGAAAGTCGGTTCTGATCGAGCATAATCTACGGCTGGTGGTTTATATTGCAAAGAAATTTGATAATACAGGGGTAGGTGTGGAGGATCTGATCTCCATCGGAACCATAGGGCTCATAAAGGCTATCAATACCTTTGATCCGGTAAAAAATATCAAGCTTGCTACCTATGCATCACGATGTATCGAAAATGAGATCCTGATGTATCTGAGGAGAAACAGCAAAACAAAGATGGAGGTTTCCATTGATGAGCCGCTGAATGTGGACTGGGATGGAAATGAGTTGCTACTTTCGGATATTCTGGGAACGGATGACGATGTGATTTCCAGACGTCTGAAGATGAGGTGGAGATCGCACTTCTTGGAAAAGCCATCAGCAAACTGACAAAGCGGGAACAGATGATCATCCGTCTGCGATTCGGCATCGGAAACCGGGAAGGAAGCGAGAAAACACAGAAGGAGGTAGCGGATCTTTTAGGAATTTCGCAATCCTACATTTCCCGCCTGGAAAAGCGGATCATGAAGCGGCTGCGGAAAGAAATCGTAAAGTATGAATAGATGAAACCGGAAAAAACGGTTTACCGGACAGGTTTCACTTATGGAGGAAGTAAAACCAAAAAATATTTTTGAGACACCACAGGGAGATGAGCGTCTTGGATGGACCGGTGATGCAGAAATCTTCTGCCGTACGGCATGCTTCCTTGAAAATACCTATTCCTTCTACCGAAAATGGCTCCGTGATGTGGAGGCAGACCAGACAGAGGAGGGCGGTGTTGCCCATGTTGTTCCGGATATCATTTCCGGAAACGAAGGTATAATTGGCTCCTTGAGCAGGGAAGTCATTCGGCGGCAGAGAGAAGATTTGAAATTCCGGGAAATACAGTAGAATTTGTCAGAGACCTTCGGTATAATAAATACAGAGTGTTTACAGAGCTACAGAATGAACAAAAGAAGAAGGGGGTGTGGCAGAATGATCGACATTGCACATGCAAAACAGGAATTCGAAAAATATCTGGATGAATACGACCGGGAGGATGAACAGATCTGTCTGAAGATCGTACATACCTATGGAGTGATGAAATACGCAGGAGAGATCGCCAGAAAAATGGAATGTTCCGGTGAAGATGTGGAACTTGCGGAGCTGATCGGTCTGCTTCATGATATTGGCCGTTTTGAGCAGATCCGTAGATTTCACAGCTTTGAGCCGGGAACCATGGATCATGCTGTGTTCGGTGCAGAACTTCTCTTCGGGGAGGAGAAGCTGATCCGGCGTTTTGTGGAGGATGATAAATTTGATGAGCTGATCGATGCAGCAATTCGGAAGCACAGTGATTTCAAACTGGAAGGAATCCACGATGCAAGAACACTTTTCCATGCAAAACTGATCCGGGATGCCGATAAGCTGGATAACTGCAGAGTAAAGCTGGAGGCGTCTGTTGAAGCCATGCTGGGAGTCTCTGAGAAAGCTGCAGGAGAAGGGCTGATCTCACCGGCAGTGTGGGAGTCCTGTCTCAGAAGAGAATCCGTGTTATCCGCAGATAGACATGTGCCGGTGGATTACTGGGTATCTTATCTTGCACAGTATTATGATATTAATTTTCCTGAGACCTGTGAGATCATCGAAGAAGAGGATTATATCACCAAGATCGCAGGGCGGCTGACTTATCAGGAACAGGATACCAGAACTAAGCTCCATATTCTCACAGAAGATCTGAACAGGTATCTGGAGATGCCGGCTGTGTCTGTGAAGGAATAGGAGCATAGCAGTTACTGTTCACTGGCCAATGTCCCGCGAGGTGTTTTTTTGTGAGCGAAGGTCACAGAAAACCCGAGACATACCGCGCGAATTTATGCGATTAACATAAATTCTGTGCATCGCGAAGCGTGTTACTGAGAACGGAGTGAACAGTAACTCATAGCAGAGAGACTTGTTATATTTTTTTGTTTGGGGTTGACTTTGAGGTGATTTTCGCCTAAAATATATCAAAGATACGGCGATGATGAGAATAGTACACAGGGAATTATCTCAGAGAGGGATCTGCTTTGGTGGAAGGATCCTGTGCGTGAACTGTGGAACCGGCCTCGGAGCTCTGCGTGATTGAAGCGTGGCGTGTGTTTCCGGCGTTAACGGGTGTTGAGAGAACAGCTTTTCAGGCTGTTAACTGGGGTGGTACCGCCGAAGTCATTCGGTCCCTTGTGAGGGATTTGGATGGCTTATTTTTTTGTCCATAAAACGGGATTGTAAATGCAGTGTACGGTTTATGGGACAGAAGAGTGAGCTGGAAGGATTCCGGATTGCTGTGGCTGCCTGACAGCCGGCAATATGTAACAGATCACAAGAAAAGGAGATTTATCATGGCAAAAGAAAAGAAATTAGTACAGGCCATCACATCTATGGATGAGGATTTTGCTCAGTGGTATACAGACGTTGTTAAGAAGGCTGAGCTCTGTGGCTATACAAGTGTTAAGGGTTGTATGGCGATCAAACCTGCAGGTTATGCGATCTGGGAGAATATCCAGCATGAGCTTGACCGCAGATTTAAAGAAACCGGTGTAGAGAACGTTTACATGCCGATCTTTATCCCGGAGTCTCTTCTTGATAAAGAGAAAGATCATGTAGAAGGTTTTGCTCCGGAGGTTGCATGGGTGACTCATGGCGGCCTTGATCCGCTGCAGGAGAGACTTTGCGTGCGTCCGACTTCTGAGACTCTGTTCTGCGATTTCTACCAGAAAGAGATCCAGTCCCACAGAGATCTTCCAAAGGTATATAATCAGTGGTGTTCCGTTGTCCGTTGGGAGAAGACAACACGTCCCTTCCTTCGTTCCAGAGAGTTCCTGTGGCAGGAGGGACATACTGCTCATGCAACAGCTGAGGAAGCGGAGCAGCGTACCATCCAGATGCTGAACATCTATGCAGACTTCTGCGAGGAAGTTCTTGCGATTCCGGTCATCAAAGGCCAGAAGACAGACAAGGAGAAATTTGCAGGTGCTGAGGCTACTTATACCATCGAATCTCTGATGCACGACGGTAAGGCTCTCCAGTCCGGTACAAGCCATAACTTTGGAGATGGCTTTGCCAAAGCATTCGGAATCCAGTACACAGATAAAGATAATACACTGAAATATGTTCACCAGACATCCTGGGGAATGACAACCCGTATGATCGGTGCGATCATCATGGTTCACGGTGATAACAGCGGACTTGTTCTTCCTCCGAGGATCGCTCCGGTACAGACTGTGATCATCCCGATCCAGCAGCGTAAAGAAGGTGTTATGGAGAAGGCTGACGAGCTTCTTGCAGCACTGAAGGCAGCAGGTATCCGTGCAAAGGTTGACGCGACAGACAAGAGCCCGGGATTCAAGTTTGCTGAGCAGGAGATGCGTGGTATCCCGCTTCGTGTGGAATGTGGACCGAAGGATATCGAGAACGGTCAGGCAGTTCTCTGCAGAAGAGATACCCGTGAGAAATACACAGTATCCTTCGAGGAGCTTGCAGATAAGGTAAAAGAGCTTCTGGATACCATTCAGCATGATATGCTGGAGCGCGCACGTGCACACAGAGAGTCACATACTTACGTAGCAAAGAATTATGAGGAGTTCGGTGAGATCATCAACAGCAAACCGGGATTCATCAAAGCTATGTGGTGCGGTGATCGTGCATGTGAAGACAAGATCAAGGAAGATTTCCAGGCAACATCCAGATGTATGCCGTTTGAGCAGGAGCAGTTAAGCGACGTTTGCGTATGCTGCGGAAAACCGGCTAAGAAAATGGTTTACTGGGGACGTGCATACTAAAAAAATACAGCAGGCCACTTCAAAAAAGTGGGATGATCATATTGCGTTACTGTTCACTGGTAATGTCCCGCGAGTGTTTTGTGTGAGCGAAGGTCACAGAAAACCCGAGACATACCGCGCGATTATGCGATCAGCATAAATTCTGTGCATCGCGAAGCGTGTTACTGAGAACGGAGTGAACAGGAACCATATTGCAGAAACAACGGCGGGGCAAAATATGCTCCGCTGTTTTTATGAATCTATGTTATAATAGCGTTAAGGAAAACATATCAGAATATTATTCGGCTGCTGACATGGAGATAATACAGCGAAATGTAAACGTGTTTTGAACGGACAGCAGCGATCATTAAGAGGAGTTATTATGACGATTAACATACCACAAAAAGCAGAACAGATCCTGCATATTCTCAATGAAGCCGGCTATGAGGCATATGTTGTTGGCGGCTGTGTCCGGGATTCTATCCTGGACCGGGTGCCTGGGGACTGGGATATCACTACCTCTGCACTTCCGGAGCAGGTGAAGGAGCTTTTTCACAGAACTGTAGATACGGGGATCCAGCATGGAACAGTAACTGTAATGATGGGCAAAGAGGGCTTTGAGGTGACAACCTACCGTGTGGACGGAGAATATCATGATGGCCGTCACCCGGATGCCGTGACCTTTACCAGGAGTCTTGAGGAAGATCTGAAACGAAGAGATTTTACCATTAACGCCATGGCTTATCATCCGGGGCATGGACTGGTGGATCTGTTTGGCGGAATGGAGGATATCAATAGGAAGATCATCCGTTGTGTCGGGGATCCGGTGGAACGTTTTACAGAGGATGCTCTTCGGATGCTCCGTGCAGTGCGTTTTTCCGCACAGCTTGGTTTTACTGTGGAGGAGAATACGAAAGCGGCACTGGCGCGGATGTCGGGGAACCTGGAGCATGTCAGTGCAGAGCGTATCCAGACAGAGCTTGTAAAGCTTCTGGTATCCGATCATCCGGATTACCTCCGGACAGCTTGGGAGACAGGCCTTACCCGGGAATTTCTTCCGGAATTTGATGCCTGTATGGAAACAGCGCAGAATACCCCCCATCACTGCTGCAGCGTAGGCGAGCACATCCTGAAAAGCCTTACGGAGATCGAGAATGACAGGCTTCTTCGTATCACCATGCTTCTTCATGACATTGCCAAGCCGGTTGTAAAAAAGACAGATGAGAATGGAAGAGACCACTTTAAAACTCACGGACCGGCAGGCGAAAAGCTGGCAGGAAAGATCCTGCGCCGTCTGAAATTTGATAATGTAACGATCCGAAATACCTGTCGTCTGATCCGGTATCATGATCTTCGTCCCACTCCGGACGCCGAGGATGTGCGGAGAGCTGTGAATCTTATCGGAGAAGAGCTTTTTCCGCTGTATCTGAAAGTGCAGAAGGCAGATCTTTTATCTCAGAGTACTTACAGGAGGGAGGAGAAGCTGGCACGGTTAAGCGGTGTGACGGAAGCTTATCAGGGGATCCTTGAAAGAGGTGAATGTACATCTCTGAAAACCCTGGCAGTTTCCGGAAGGGATCTTATAAAGGCAGGACATCCGGCCGGACCGGCACTGGGAGCACTGCTCGAAAGACTTCTTGACTGTGTGCTGAAAGATCCAACCCTTAATACAAAAGAAAAACTTCTTGAAACAGCAGAAAAAGATAGCATAAAAACCGAATAGAATAACAAAAATCCCCCCTGCATAAAATAGAACGTAAAATAAGGCAGGGGGGAACTTTTTTGTATGATTATGGGTTGAGCGTGCTGGAGCAGTATGGGCTTACGGCTTCATTCTCCGGCAGGGTGCGGGGGGCACTTCTGTGCCGGACAGAAAAAGGTCCGGTGATACTCCGGGAATTTCATGGCTCGGAAAAAAAGCTTTCCATGCAGCAGCAGCTTCTTGAAAAAATGAAAGAACAGAACTGTCTTGTGGACGCCTATCTCAGAAACAGGGAAGGCGTACTGGTAAGCAGGGACAAAGATTCTGTTCCATATACTGCACAGATCTGGTTTGAGGGACGGGAATGTGACACGAGATCCGAAAACGATATTTTAAAAAGCATCCGGACTCTGGCACAGATCCACAAGATCATGCAGCTTCCTGTGGAAATGGATTATGCGGGAAGAAATCTGCAGGAAGAATATATCCGGCATAATCAGGAAATGAAAAAAATACGCCGTTTTATCCGAAAAAAAGGAGCGGTCAATTCTTTTGAGAAGGATTATCTGAAAAGCGTGGAATGGTTTCTGCAAAAAGGAGAAGAAGCGGCAGCTATGCTGGAAACCACGGATTATAAAAATCTGCGGCAGCAGTCTCTTCAAAGTGGCAGTATCTGTCATGGCGAATATAATCAGCATAATGTGCTGATACTTGGGAAAAACACAGCGGTGACGAATTTCAGTCACTGGAGCTTTGATGTGCAGATGGCAGATCTGTACCGATTTATGCGGAAAATCCTGGAGAAATACAGCTGGGATCTGCACCTCGCGCAGAAGATGCTTTCTGCATATGATTCCGTACGACCGCTCTCGGAGTCTGAGTGGCAGAATCTGAGAGTCCGGTTCTGTTATCCGGAAAAATACTGGAAACTGGCAAATCATTATTATACACATAACAAGGCTGTGATCTCCGGAAAAAATGTGGAAAAGCTGAGAACCTTGATCCATCAGAAAAAACAGTGGAGGAATTTTCAAAACAGTGCTTCAGACAGTAATGATTCTGAATGTGACAAAAACAAAACTTCCCTTTTTCTGAAAATTGTTATATAATATTAAGTATCTTATATAAAGAAACAGGGAGGTATTTTGGAACATGGATTATAAAGAAATCTATAATCAGTGGCTTGAAAACCCATACTTCGATGAGGCGACAAAAGAAGAATTGAAAGCGATCAAAGACGACGAAAATGAGATCAAAGAGCGTTTTTATATGGATCTTGAGTTTGGTACGGCAGGCCTGCGTGGTATCATCGGCGCAGGTACCAACCGTATGAATATTTATGTGGTAAGAAGAGCAACCCAGGGGCTTGCCAACTATATTGCCAAGGTTGACAAGAAATCCCAGGGAGTTGCTATCGCATATGATTCCCGTCATATGTCACCGGAGTTTGCCCAGGAAGCAGCACTTTGCCTGGCAGCAAACGGGATCAAGGCTTATATCTTTGAGACACTTCGTCCGACACCGGAGCTTTCCTTTGCAGTACGTCATCTGGGCTGTGTGGCAGGTATCAACGTAACAGCCAGCCACAATCCTCCGGAATACAACGGATACAAGGTTTACTGGGAGGACGGCGCGCAGATCACACCACCTCATGATTCCGGTATCATGGGCGAGGTAAAGGCAATCTCCGACTGGAATACCGTAAAGACCATGGACAAGGAAGACGCAGTAAAGGCAGGACTTTTCGAAGTGATCGGACAGGCTGTCGATGATGCTTACATGGCAGAGCTTAAGAAACAGATCATCCATATGGATGCGATCCAGGCAGAGGGCAGGAATCTGAAGATCGTTTACACACCTCTTCACGGAACCGGCAATATCCCGGCCAGAAGGATCCTTAAAGAGCTTGGATTTGAGAATGTATATGTAGTACCGGAGCAGGAGCTTCCGAACGGGGATTTCCCGACAGTCAGCTATCCGAACCCGGAGGCAGCAGAGGCATTTGAGCTTGGCCTGAAGCTTGCGAAGGAAGTGGATGCAGACATCGTACTTGCCACAGACCCGGATGCAGACCGTCTTGGCGTCCGCGTAAAGGATAAAAACGGAGAGTATCATGATCTTACCGGTAACATGTCCGGATGCCTTCTTGCAAACTATGAGCTGAGCCAGAGAAAGGCTGTAAACGGAAGCCTTCCGGAGGACGGAGCTCTTGTAAAGACTATCGTTACAACAAACCTGGCAGATGCCATTGCCAAGGGATACAACGTGAATCTTATCGAAGTACTTACCGGATTCAAATACATCGGACAGCAGATCCTCGGATTTGAGAACAGTGGCAAGGGTACATATCTTTTCGGATTTGAGGAGAGCTACGGCTGCCTGATCGGAACCTATGCAAGAGACAAGGATGCCATTGTTGCTACCATGGCACTTTGCGAAGCTGCTGCTTACTATAAGACACAGGGCAAGACTCTCTGGGATGCAATGATCGATATGTATGAGGAGTTCGGTTACTATAAGGATGCCATTCAGGCAGTTACCATGAAGGGTATCGAGGGTCTTCAGAAGATCCAGGAGATCATGACAACACTTCGTCAGAATCCGCCTGCTGAGTTTGCCGGACATAAGGTGACTGCTGTACGTGACTACAAGCTGGATGAGATCACAGATCTTGCAACAGGTGAGAAGAAGCCGACAGGACTTCCGAATTCCAATGTTCTCTACTATGAGCTTACCGATGATGCATGGGTTTGCGTAAGACCGTCCGGAACAGAGCCTAAGGTAAAATTCTATTATGGCGTTAAGGGAACATCTCTTGCAGATGCAGACGAGAAATCCGATGCAATGGGCAAGGCTGTTCTTGAAATGGTTGATTCCATGAAATGATAAAATGGTCACATTCCGCCTGTAATATGCGAAAAACCTTGACATTATAAGCCAAAAGCGGTATATATATAAAGCAAAGTCAAAAATAAGAGAACATCAATTATAGGAGGAAACACCATGAATAAAACAGAGTTAGTGGCAGCAATGGCGAAAGACACCAATCTTTCCAAGAAAGATGTAGAAGCTGTTCTGAAATCTTTTATCGATGTTGTAACAGATGAACTGAAAAAAGGCGAGAAGATTCAGCTGGTTGGATTTGGAACTTTCGAAGTAAGCACAAGAGCTGCAAGAGAGGGAAGAAATCCTCAGACTGGTGAGACCATGACGATCGAGGCTTCCAAGTCTCCGAAGTTCAAAGCAGGAAAAGCTTTAAAGGACGTTGTCAACGGTAAATAATCTGTTGGTTCAGAGTGATAACGGCAGGGGAAACCGGTTTTTGGTTTCCCCTGCTTTTTTAGGAGGAAAAATTATGCGTCTTGATAAATATCTGAAAGTATCCAGACTGATCAAACGCCGTACGGTGGCAAATGAAGCCTGCGATGCAGGAAGAGTTCTGGTCAATGACAAGCCGGCCAAGGCTTCTGTACAGGTAAAGACCGGTGACACTGTGGAGATCCAGTTTGGAAGCCGTAATGTAAAGGTTGAAGTCCTGGAAGTTAAGGAAACGGTAAAAAAGGATGAGGTGGAAAGCATGTTCCGCTATATCTGATGCAGGGACAGCTGCCGTTTGGGCGTGATGGTCTATTCCGGATGGATTTTTCATAAAATAAAAGAGAAATCATCCCCAGGGAGGTATGGATTGGACGAGAAGAAAACGGCAGCATTTCACAGTCTGATGCTGGAGCGGCAGAAAGGCGGCACCATAACGGGAATCCGGGAGGTGATCTCTTTCGATGAAAAAGAAATACTGCTGCATACAGAGGAAGGAAAGTTATCCATAAAAGGCGAAGGACTTCATGTAAAACATCTTGATCTGAAAAGCGGGCAGCTTAGCTTGGAGGGAAAAATCGACAGTCTTACCTATCTTGGCAGGAAAAAGGACAAAAAAGAAGGATCCCTTTTAAAAAGACTGTTCCATTAAAGCTAAAATGACAGCAAACCGGTTGATATTTTTTTGAAGAAGTTGTAAAATTTGGATGTATAAGCTCGTAAAAGGTAAAGAGAGCAGATTGTGTAAAAAAGGAGCAGCAGATTGAAAAATCCAAAAAATGGAAAAGAAAAAAAACGGATCGGATATAATTATCTTGGCATGGCGGGGATCATGGTGATCGCACTGGTGTTGCTGGGAAGCCTTATGCTACAGAG
>ENA-OQCS01000143-OQCS01000143.1-human-gut-metagenome-genome-assembly--contig:-NODE-143-length-36010-cov-14.670931_pt1 | contig 36010 bp, 36 predicted proteins | sample MGYA00242757_ERZ504575 | MGnify/ENA primary metagenome ERZ504575 (study PRJEB26092, sample SAMD00036297) | human gut metagenome | host: Homo sapiens | study: EMG produced TPA metagenomics assembly of... | reverse complement strand
CAGAAGCAGATCCTGGAAGAAATCTATCAGCTATCTAGGAAAGAAAATCTGGGCGTGTTATTTATTACGCATGATTTGGGTGTGGTGGCAGAGATCGCAGATGATGTTTCGATCATGAAAGACGGCGAAATAGTGGAAAACGGAACGGTTGAAGAGATCTTTTATCATCCGCAGCATTCATATACAAAAAACTGCTGGATGCAGTTTTATAGGGGAAAAGTATGAGTACGTTGTTAAAGACAGAACATTTAAAAAAATATTATGGCAAGAAAAAAATTGTGAAGGCAGTGGATGATGTAAGTCTGGAAATCCATGCAGGATCATCCATGGCTCTGATCGGTGAAAGTGGAAGTGGTAAAACTACATTCGGAAAGCTGATCGCCGGCCTGGAGAAACCTACAGATGGAAAATTCTGGTTTCAGGGACAGGAAATGCAGGATTTGTCTGAAAAGCAGTTTCGTCCATATCGCAAGAATCTTCAGATGGTCTTTCAAAGCAGTAGCGGGGTATTTGATCCCGGTTATACCATTGGAGAAAATATTTTGGAAATTTTGAAATTACATGAAAAACTGCAAGAGGGTGAGTATGAAGAGCGAGTAAAGGAGGCTTTGATCCAGACGGGGCTTGATCCGGATATCCGCAACCGTTATGTTGGACAGATTTCAGGAGGTCAGTGTCAGAGAGCTAATATTGCGAGAGCTTGGTATTAAGACCGGAGCTTGTGATCTGTGATGAACCGGTATCCAGTCTGGATTATTCCATACGAAAGCAGATCCTGCATCTGTTAAATGAGCTGCAGGAAAAATATGAGATGACCTATTTACTGATCACTCACGATCTGTCCAACGTTCCATATCTCTGCAAAGAGGTGGCTATTATGTATCAGGGACGCGTGGTCGAGTTTATCGATCATACGGACAGCTTAAAGGAGACTGCCGTACATCCTTATACAAAAGATCTGTTTGATCTATTCCGGTAAAAGAACCGAAAATGCGAAGAATCGGATTGCAGGAAAAGAAAATATTTCAGATACCATTCCGGAACAGGGCTGCCCATATCAGAACCGGTGCAGAAGATGTACAAATATATGCAGAGAGCATATACCGGAATTGACAGAAATTGAAACAGGACATTTTGCGGCATGTCATATGCTGTAAAATATAAAACAAACAAAGGAGAGGAAGAAATGAAGAAAAGACGTGTAGCAAAATTGATAGCATTGAGCATGGTGGCGGCAACTTTACTGACAGGTGTCAATGTACAGGCAAAAGAGGAAAAAGTAGTTACGGCAATGACATCCATTGATCTGACTCCTGAACTTTGTGACCCGGTAAAAAGTGGTCCGGATTTTCGTCTTTATGAAATGATCTATGATCCTCTGGTACGTTACGGAGAAAATGGAGAAATCAAACCGGCATTGGCAGAATCCTGGGATATCAGCGAAGATGGCACAACCTATACGTTCCATTTAAGAAAAGATGTGAAATTCTCAGACGGTACAGTGTTTAATGCAGACAATGTGATGTGGAATTATAACAGATGGGTGGAACAGGATGTGATCGGTAACTTTTCAGCCAAACTGGAAAATGTTACAAAGGTAGATGATTATACTGTAGAATTTAAGTTCGCAGAACCATGCTATACACTGCTGATCGAATTCAGCTATCCAAGACCATTCCGTTTCACCTGTGAAAGTGCACTGGATGAAGACGGAGAATTTTGTCAGGAAGTGGGTACCGGAATGTGGATGATCGACAGTTATGAAAGCGGTCAGGAGGTTGTCCTGGTACCAAATCCTAATTATTACGGTGAGAAACCAAATATTGATAAAGTAGTTCTGAAACAGGTGGCAGACGGTGATGCCAGAGTGATGGCACTTCAGAGTGGAGAGGCAGATCTGAATCTTCAGGATATTCCATCCGAAAGCTTCAGTATTATCCAGGCAGATAAAAATTTATCGACAGAACAGCAGGTTTCCACACTTTCTTACTATCTGATCGAAAATTATGATACACCGGCGCTTCAGGATATAAACGTACGTCAGGCACTGAATTATGCAACAAATAAAGAAAGCATTGTAAATGATCTGCTGGATGGTTACGGCAATCCGGCAACCGGACTTATGTCTCCGACAGTTCCTTATGTAACAGAAGAAAACAGCAAGGGTTATCCATATGATCCGGATAAAGCAAAGGAACTGTTAAAGGAAGCAGGATATGAGGATACAGACGGAGATGGTATTGTAGAAAAAGACGGAGAACCACTGAGCCTCAGACTGGTATTCCAGACTGAAGAATATGCTTCCTGGAAGTCACTGTGTGAATACCTGAAATCTGAATATGAGAAGGTTGGTGTGGGTGTTGAACTGGTAGAAAAAGAATCTGCAGCTTACTTTGATGAGATCTGGAACACCAGAGACTACGATCTGTGCATTTACCGCAGCTATGAAGACTCCTGGATGCCTCATGGTTTCCTGAAATCAATGTTCTACGCGGAAGATGGAGCAAAGGCAGTAAACTGGTACGATGAGGAGCTGAACAAAGATCTCGGAGAAGTATTAAAAACACAGGACGAAGAAAAACGTACGGAATTATACGATAAGATCCTTACACGTATCAATGATCAGGCAGTAACAGTGCCGCTGTATTATCCGAACCGTGATTATATCTATAACAATACCAGACTGACCAATGTAGAGCTTGCACCGACTGCCTATGAAGGCATTAACTGGGCAACACTGGATGTAGTGGAGTAAAAAAATGTTTGAAAAAATCGAGAATAAATGGACAGAAGATTCCGGTGATTATGATGATATGATCCAAAAACAATTGAGTAACAAAAGAACGGTATCTCACTGGACAAAAGAATTGAAAAGACTTCTTGGACCTGAGCCCCTTCGTATTTTAGAAGTGGGCTGCGGCCCGGGTTTTATGAGCATCATAGCAGCGCGTCTGGGACATGATGTAAAAGCGATAGATGGTTCATCAGGAATGGTAGAAAAAGCCAGAAGGAATATGCGACAGTATCATCAACAGGTGGAAATCTGTGAGGAAGATGGTGTAACTTTGCCATTGGAACAGGAACAAAGCTATGATGTGATACTTTCCAGAGATGCGGTGTGGACATTATATGATCCGGAAAAAGCTTTCAGACGCTGGAAGGCTGTATTAAAACCAGGTGGAAGGATCATTATTTTGATGGGGACTATCGGACCGTCGAACCCACATTAAAAAATAAGATCCATATGAAAATTGCTGACTTTCTTATTTATGTTACAGAAAGAAAAACATATGAAACTGACGTGAAGGAAAACAGCGGAATTTATGAAAAGCTGCCATTTACATCGCAGAAGCGTCCGGAAGCGGACTTTCAGATATTAAAAAAGGTACGCTTTGCCAGGATCCAGATCAGAGAGAACCGCTGGCTAAACAGACCATGGACGATGGATTTCTGGAAATACGGATATCAGGGAAAAAAATTTATTGTAGTAGCCACAAAGAAGGAGAAGTGACATGCAAAACGATAAGATCAAAGATTACTGGGAAGGAGAAGCCGGCATTTACAGCGAAGGGATCAAGCTGAATTGAAAAGTGAAACAGCAGAAAACTGGAAGAATCTGATTCTGGAGTATGCGCCGGAAAAAGAACATCTGGAAGTACTGGATGTAGCTGCGGGCCGGGATTTTTTGAAATTATGCTGGGAAAAGAAGGACATCATGTGACCGGGATCGATATTACTGAAAATATGATCCATGAAGCAAAGGAAAATGTAAAGGCAGCAGGTTTATCCGCAGATCTGATGACTATGGACTGCCACAATCTGAATTTCCCGGATGAGACATTTGATATGATTATCTGCAGAAATATCACATGGACGCTGGATGATCCACAGAAGGCTTACAAGGAGTGGCTGCGTGTACTGAAAAAAGGCGGACGCCTTTTGGTATCGGACGCCTGCTGGTATCTGCATCTTTATGATGAAGAAAAGAAAAAGATTTACGAGGCACATGATGCTGCCATGTGGGAAAAATACGGAAGAGGTATCCATGCTCATGAAGATGCGGAAACAGGGAAAGAGCTCAGCAGTAAGCTGTTTATGAGTGATAAAAAGCGCCCGGCATGGGATCTGGATCACATGATGGAGATCGGCTTTTCCAAAGTGTTTGCCCTGAAGGACATCAGTGATATTTCCAGAACTTCCATGGATCGTGAGCTGAATAAGCTGACACCTCAGTTTTTAGTGGGTGGAGAAAAATAAGCGGACCGGCGTTAAATAAAACGCTGGACCCGCTCCATTGTAGTTTTTAGAATAAAGATATCCGTCAGTACATCACCGGTTTCCAGAGAATGGTTGGCGTTTTGGGTGAGAAAGAGAGGTACATCTTTCTGCGCTGCCAGTTTCTGGATGGAATCGGTTTCGGCCCAGGGATCTGCGGTGCCGTGGAAGGCAATGCTTCCGGCAAGTGGGAGGGAAAAGGTCTCTGCAAGAGGTGTAAACAGGATACTTTTTACAGTCAGATCGTGTCTGGAAGCATAGGCAGAGGAGATGACTGTACCAATGCTTTTGGAAATAAACAGAATGCTGCCATAGGAATTCCAGTCGATGCTGCCTAAGGAGCGTTCTGTTTGTTCCAGGGCAAGGTCAAAGGCCTGTTTCATTTTTCAGGATCTCCTTTGACATTTTCCGGGAGGGTGCCATAGGATACAGTGTGGATTTTGTAGCCGTGTTTGCTGGCAAGGCGGCTGGTATAGTACAGAAGCGGCTTGTCAGCAGTGTATCCGATGCCCGGAAAAACAACAGCTAATTTCGGGGCATTTTTATCTGCTCCGGCTGTATGAGCGGAAACTTTTGTATAGAGCATCTGCAGCTGAAGCTTTTCCTGAAGCTCCTTTAAGGTAATGGAGATCGTACAGGAATCGGATGGAAGATAATCATAATCGGTAACAATGTCGTCCTCTTCCATGGAATAAACAATGTGTGAGGAACCCATGAGCTCCATGTCTTCTTCAATATCTGAAAGTAATTCTTCGTATGATTTCATTTTAGCTCAAACCTTCTTATTCAAAAAATCTTTTATTTTTACAGATGCTTCTATTATACTGGATTCATTGAATGACAGCAAGAGGTTACTGTTCACTGGCAATGTCCCGCGAGGTGTTTTTGTGAGAGAAGTTAAACCTTGCTTTTATCCTGCCTGCACGATATACTAATATAATACATATCTGACTAATGGAGGGTTTTACAAATGAAAATTGCAGCAACATACGATAATGGAAACATTTTTCAGCACTTTGGAAAAACGGAGTTTTTCAAGGTATATGAGGTGGAGGATAACAAGGTTGTTTCCAGTGAAGTGATCAGCTCCAATGGCACCGGACATGGTGCACTTGCCGGACTTCTTGCAGAGCAGGGGATCAGCGTTCTGATTTGTGGCGGAATCGGCGGAGGCGCTCAGGCAGCACTTGCTGAGGCTGGTGTTGAGTTATGTTCCGGAGCACAGGGTGACGTAGATGCGGCTGTGGATGCTTATCTGAAGGGCGAGCTGGTATCCACAGGTGTGAACTGTGATCATCACCATCATGAAGATGGACATTCCTGCGGCGGTCATGAAGACGGACATTCCTGCGGAGGCTGTGGCGGCGGATGCGGTTCCCAGCCATCTATCACAGGTCCTAATGTCGGAAAAACCTGCCGTACACATTACAGAGGAACCTTTAATGACGGAACACAGTTCGATTCTTCCTATGACCGTGGCGAGCCACTGGAATTCATCTGCGGAGCAGGACAGATGATCAAAGGCTTTGATGCGGCAGTTGCAAACATGGAGGTTGGCCAGGTGGTAGATGTTCATCTGATGCCTGAGGAAGCTTACGGTATGCCGAATCCGGATGCGATTTTTACACTTGAGATCGAACAGCTTCCGGGTGCTGAGGATCTTACTGTAGGACAGCAGGTATACCTCTCCAATCAGTATGGTCAGCCGTTCCCGGTTAAAGTTAACGCAAAAGATGAAAAAACCATTACTTTCGATGCCAATCATGAGATGGCAGGTAAAGAGCTGAATTTCAGAATTGAATTAGTAGAAGTGAAATAAGAAGGAACAGTGGGAGGTGCTGTATGGGAGCATATGGCATCTCCTTTTTTGTCGGAAGGGAGGAAGCTTTCCTGATGAGGATCTCTATGATACCATTTGGATTACTGTCCGGTTTTATGGATAGCAAAGAAATCCGGATCACAGAGCTGGGTGAAGATGGATTTCGATTTCGGCTGGCAGAGGAATGCCCGGAACCGGAGCAGTTTCTGATCTATTTTTATGATATGAAAAAAGCCGGGTACAGGAGAGTGGAGATCCGGAAGTTTGGATGAGTGCAGCAGAGGATCAATGCCTGCAGGATCAACAGCCAGTTGAAAAGAAAACCGGAAAATATTTTTACAGGGAATATTCTGTGAGAGTGGAACAGAAGGATTATGTACAGGAGGTTCGTCGTCTGGCCGGAGAGTACAACAGATATATCCGTCTGAAGCTGGATGGAGACGATGGAGAGCTGGCGAAATCACTGACCGGTTATCCTGCGGAGCTGGATGAGATGCACTGCAGGAGTCTGGAGGAACAGAAGAAGCGGTGGTTTTTTAGAGAAAATGAAAAGGCTTCCGGAAATCCACAGGATACAATGGGTGCAGAAGAATTAAGGCTTTTGGATAATGCAGAGTTTGCCCTGGAATTAAACTGCACTTCCCTGTATGAAGAATATCTGCGCCAGCCGCTGCAGGCTTTTCTGGCGTCTTACTGGCAGAAGAATTATCTCACTCACAGTTATTTTGCAGGCCGGATACCGGACAGATTTTATATTGGAAATCAGTTCTGCCATAATCTGTTTCCGACAGAAGTGCAGCTTTTTTCTATTATGGATAAAATATATTCTGAAGGGTTGGAGATCACACTGGAATTTTCTTATATCCGGGAATTTATGCTTTCGTCTGTGGGAAAGCTTCTGGAAAAGGTGGATAACTGGTGCTGTATTCATGGGATGAATGTGGAAATCGTAGTCAATGACTGGGCCATGATGGAAATGCTCTGTGGAAAAACATTCCGTTTGCGTCCTGTTCTTGGGACATTGCTCAATAAACGAAAAAAGGATCCGCGAATGAAATATAAATCCGGTGATACCTCATTATTCCAGCAAAACAGCCTGAATGCGGGGTTTTACCGGGATTTCCTGGCAGAAGAATTTCATATCCACAGATACGAATGGGAATCCTGCGGATATCCACAAGAGCTTCCGCCGGGAAAAAACAGTCTGCATCTGCCTTTTTATCAGACAAACACTTCACAGTACTGTCCGTTGTATGCTTTGTGCACCACCGGAGATCGTGGTATACAGCAGCTTGCGGAGTACTGTCCGAAATTCTGTGAAAAATACGCACTGCTTTATCCGGAACATTTACACATGGCAGGGCGGTATAACTCCCTGTTTGGTGTGGATAAAACACTTCCGGAGTCAACGGAAATGTGGAAAAATATAAAAGGTACAAAGCCGGATCGCATTGTTGCTAATATATGACAGGTGATGAGCAGGCTGTGAAGGTAGATTGCGAATATCCGTTTGACAAAAATACATTTCAAAAAAAGGAACAGGACATGGAGAACAGTATGAAAATAACAGCCGGGTTAGGCTCCATAGATGAATATGAACGTTTTGTGCAGGCAGGAGCAGATGAATTTTTCTGTGGCTATGTACCCTTTTCCTGGGCGGAAAAATACGGCACAGTAATGCCGTTAAATCGCAGGGAGGTTCTCTGCTGTAATGTTCAGCTTGGAGCATACAGTGAGCTGGAAATTCTTTCCCAGATGGTAAAAAAATATAAAAAGCCGGTGCATCTCACCTTTAATTCCCTGTATTATCTTCCGGAACAGTATCCGGAGATCGGAGATATCATAGAAAAGTGCATGGGAATTGGATTTCGAAGCTATATCATTGCAGATCCGGCGCTTCTTGTTTATCTGAAAAACAGGGGGATTTCCTGTGAGATCCATCTCAGCGGAGAGACAGGGGAAGTGAACAGCGAAATGCTGAAGATGTTCCGGCGCTTTCCTCTGAAGAGATTGATCTTTCATCGGAAAAACACGTTCCGGGATATGCAGTCTGTTATTGCATCTCAGAGAGAAGTGGAAAAACAGGCCGGAATCCGACCGGAGGCGGGAATGGATTTCGAAGCCTTTGTGCTGAATGAAATGTGCCAGTTTACGGGAGCATTCTGTAATTCTCTTCACTGTGATGAGATGGGATATCTTTGCAGGGTGTCCTATTGGCTTGGAACTGTACGGAATGGTGATGCTGTTCCGGAAAAAATAATGGCTCTTCAGGAGCAGGCGTGGGATCAGGAACCGGATCTGAAAGCATATGATGAATCCGGATATCTTTGTGGTGAGACAGGCTGTGGACTGTGTGCACTGTATCAGCTGAAGCAGGCAGGGATCACGCATCTGAAGCTGGTTGGCCGGGGAAACTATGTGGATCACATGGAAAAAGATATCCGGAATTTGCGAAAAGCGTTGGAAATCCTGGACGCTGCAGAAAATGAGAGAGAATTTCAGTATACATTAAAACGGATAGTGTTTCCGGCGGGGTGTAGCGAAAGATGTTATTATCAGTAACAAAAAGAGAAGCTTTTTTGAGTTAGAATAAATGATAAATGGGATGAAAACCAGAATCAGGAAAGGACATGGTGCATATATGCTGAGGCAGTTTTTTAAATATATTTTTCAAAGCATTGCAGGTATGATCGGAATATCGGTTTATATTCTGGCGGATACATTTTTTATATCAGTTCATTCAGGTGCAGATGGCCTGGCAGTTCTGAATCTGATCCTTCCGGTGTATGGATTGGTATATGCTATCGGGGCAATGATCGGTATCGGTTCTGCTACCCGATTCGGGATCAACAGAGCTAAGGGTGAGAATACGGATCATTATTTTCTGCAGTCTGTTTTCTGGAGCGTTCTGTGCAGTGTGCCATTTATTATCACAGGTATTGTTGCACCGGAGAAATTTCTTCACCTTCTTGGCGCAGATGCAGGTCTGACTGCCCTTGGAAAAAGCTATCTCCGCATCATGCTGATCACTACGCCGCTGTTTATGGCCAATTATACGTTTACTGCTTTTGCAAGAAATGACCAGGGAACCTCCACTGCCATGGCAGGGGCGATTTCCGCAAGTCTTTTCAATATTGTGTTTGACTATATTTTTATGTTTCCAATGAAACTGGGGCTTGCCGGAGCGGCGCTGGCAACAGCCATCAGTCCTGCCATTACAATGGCGATCTGCACAACCCATTACCTTGGGAAAAAGAATCACGTAGGTTTCCGGTGGGTACGGCCTTCCATCCGCCATCTGATCTCATGCTGTCAGCTTGGGATTTCGGCCTTTGTCGGAGAGCTTTCCTCAGCGATCATTACGATCATTTTTAACATGCTTCTTCTTGGGATCGCAGGAAATGTAAGCGTGGCAGCCTACGGAGTAGTGGCTAATCTTTCCCTTGTGGCAATGTCTATTTTTAACGGACTGGCGCAGGGTGCACAGCCGCTTATCAGCAAAAGCTACGGAGAAGGACAGCGTGACCATGTAAAAAGCCTGCTTCGCTGGAGTCTGGTTTCCTGTGCAGTGCTGGAAGCGGTGACGATCCTGGTGGTGTGGGGTTTTACAGACAATCTGGTCGCTGTTTTTAACAGTGAAAATAACCAGCAGCTTCTGGATTATGCGCATGTGGGCCTGCGGATTTACTTCCTGGGATTCCTGTTTGCGGGGATCAATATTATGCTGGTGGCGTATTTTTCGGCGGTGGATCGTGCAGTTCCGGCGATCGTGGGATCGCTTATGCGTGGTGTGATCGCTATTGCTGCAAGTGCGGTGATCTTGTCCGGATTATTTGGGATCAATGGCGTGTGGAGTTCCTTCCTGAGTTCAGAGATCATTACATTTGCTGTGATCCTGATACTGGCGAGATCCGGGCGGAAAAAGAATGTATTTTCAGGAGAAAGGATATAAAATGAATTTCGAGCGTGTAAAAAGAGAAGAAGCAGATACAGTTCTGAAGCTGTACCGTTCATTGCTGGGGACGCCCTATTGTGTGTGGACAGAGGAGTATCCTTCAGAAAAAGAAGTGGAATTTGATCTTTCCAGAGATGCGCTGTTCTGTATGCGGGACGATGCGGGAAATATCGCAGGTGTGATCTCCATTGATGATGATCCAAATGTGGAATGCCTCACATGCTGGTCAGAAACCATGGTGCCGTCAGCGGAGGTCTCCCGGGTGGGAGTATGTCAGGAATTCCAGAATCAGGGGATTGCCGGGAAACTTCTTAAGGGTGTGATGGAAGAACTGAAGAAGCGGGGCTATAAAGCTGTACATCTTCTTGTTGCGAAGGACAATGTAAAAGCACTCCGTTCTTATGATAAGCTGAATTTTGAGAACGTGGGAGAGTGTGAACTCTGGGGACATATGTACTGGTGTTATGAGAAAGCATTATAAAAAATGAAAAACAGGTATCTTTTTGCCGGGCGGTAGATCGACTACCAATGTCAGATCGATAAGTGGTGGTCAATACACAGTCAGCGGAGAAGATACCTGTTTTTTGTTTGAAAGCAGATCAGATCCTCCGGCAGCTGTCCCTTTCGATCAGCTGGTGAGGTACAATGATCTTTGTGGCCGGAAGGCTCGGATTTTCGATATGACTGATCATCTGCGTGGCTGCTTCCATTCCAAGCTGCCCGGAGTTAATATCAATGGAGGTCAGCTGAGGGGAAGTCAGTCTGGCAAAAAGTGAGTTGTTAAAGGAAAGAATGGACAGATCCTCCGGTATGGAGATATCTGCTTCCATACAGATTCTTTCCAGGGAAAGTGCCAGAATATCATCACTGACAAGCATAGCTGTAGGGCGCTCTTCACTTAAAAGCAGCTTTCGAAGCTCCTGAAACTCATTCTGGGAAGCTGCCGGAACCTCTATACAGTATTCGGGCTGTACGGTTAATCCATGGCTGATCAGCGCAGTCATGTAGCCGGTTTTACGGTCTGCGGAAAAGACCAGGGAATTATCTACGCCCAGATAAGCAATCTTCCGGTGGCCCAGAGCATAAAGATATTCCGTTGCCTCCTGGCCGGCAAGAAGGTTGTCATTATCGATATAGATCGTATTATTGGTGTACTGCGCCGGTTTTCCGATCAGGATATAGAGAAGTCCCTCACTGAAAAGAAAATCAATAACAGGATCATTCACACGGGAATAAAGAACGATAAATCCGTCAACCTTACCGCTTCTGGACATGGAACGTACTGCAGTCAGGATCTCTTCTTCATTCTGACCGGTAACAATGGTGCTGATATACTGATGTGCGTTACAGTAGTGCTGATTCCCCGGATCGTCTCAAGGTAAAAGGAATTCTCGTATGTCTCCTTTGGGGACGGAGGCAGGATGATACCGATGGAGCGGGAAATCTGTGCTGCCAGGTTGCTGGCCTGAAAATTCGGCTCATAGCCAAGCTCCGCCATGGCTCTGCGTACACGTTCCTTGGTTTCTTCACTGATAGATGGATTATTTTTGCAGGTTCTGGAAACGGTAGACGGGGACACCCCGGCCAGAGCTGCCACATCTTTGATGGTTACTGCCATAAATTTGCCTCCTCACGGATATGCCGGATCAAAGCGGAAGTATGCCTCTGATCCGGCTTTTTATCTCAGTCTGATAGAGATATTGTAGTTCATAACAAGGATACTGTCAAACATATTGCACGGAAAATTGCATGAAATTGCGTAAAAACAGATGCACAGAAAATCAGGTAGTGAGATGCAGACAGATTCTGTTTGACACAATGAAAAACTGCACAAAATCAGGATGTAAAAATTGTAAGAAAGGTAGAAAAGACAAAAACGCATTGCACTTCATGCAAAATGGACGTATAATTTACGCAAACGGTTGCGTAGATTATATGAATATGCATCCGTGAGAGGATAATAGATAAGATGCTCTGAGATGCAGGGCTCAACATAAGGAGAGAAAAGATATGGATAAAAGAGCAGCCGGCATTCTGATGCCGATCACAAGCCTGCCGTCAGAGTACGGCATCGGATGTTTTTCAAAGAGTGCCTATGATTTTGTGGACTGGCTGAAGGAAGCGGGACAGAGCTACTGGCAGATCCTTCCACTGGGACCTACCAGTTACGGAGATTCTCCGTACCAGTCCTTCTCCACTTTTGCGGGAAATCCGTATTTTATCAGCCTGAAGGCACTGGTGGAGGAAGGCGTCCTTACAAAGGAGGACTGTGATAAGGTCAGCTGGGGAAGAAGAGCAGACAGCGTAGACTATGAAAAAATCTACAAAGGCCGTTACAAGCTTCTCCGCAAAGCTTACGAAAACAGCAACATCAGCGAGAATCCGGATTATCAGAAATTTGTTGCAGAAAACAGCTGGTGGCTTTCCGACTATGCACTTTTTATGGCAGTAAAGGATCAGTTCGGCGGTGTTGAGTGGACAAAATGGGCAGAGGATATCCGCCTTCGCTGGGCAAATGCCATGGACTACTATCGCAGAGAATTATATTTTGATATTGAATTCCAGCAGTATATGCAGTTCAAATTCTATGAGCAGTGGATGAAACTGAAAAAATATGCCAACGAAAAAGGCATTCAGATCATCGGAGATATCCCGATCTATGTAGCTATGGACAGTGCAGATACCTGGGCTCATCCGGAGCTTTTCCAGCTGGATGAGGAGAATGTGCCGGTGGCTGTAGCCGGATGCCCGCCGGACGGTTTTTCCGCAACAGGACAGCTTTGGGGAAATCCACTGTACCGCTGGGATTACCACAGAAATACAGGATATCAGTGGTGGATCTCCAGACTGAGCTACGTATTCCGCCTTTATGACGTGGTAAGGATCGATCATTTCCGTGGCTTTGACGAGTATTTTTCCATTCCGTACGGTGCAGAAAATGCCATTGGCGGTCACTGGGAAAAAGGTCCCGGGATCGATCTGTTCCGTAAAGTGGAGCAGGCCCTTGGCTGGAAGCAGGTCATTGCGGAGGATCTTGGCTATGTGACAGATTCTGTGCGTCAGCTTGTCCATGACAGTGGATTCCCGGGAATGAAGGTCCTGGAGTTTGCGTTTGATTCCAGAGATTCCGGCTGTGCCAATGATTATCTTCCACACAACTATCCGGAGAACAGTGTGGCATACACAGGAACCCATGATAATGAGACCATCGCCGGATGGTGGAAGAGCATTATGGCAAAAGAGCGTAAGCTTGCCAGGGATTATCTCTGTGATAACTATACACCGGATAAAGAGCTGCATAAATGCTTTATCAGCCTGGTTATGAGAAGCAGTGCAAAGCTCTGTGTGATCCCTATGCAGGATTATATGGGCCTGGATAACAGCTGCAGAATGAACCAGCCTTCCACAGTAGGAAAGAACTGGAAGTGGAGGATCCGCAAAAGGGAGCTGACTGTGAAGCTTCAGAAAGAAATCCATGATATTGCACTTCGCTACGGACGTATGAACTGGTCTGATTAAAAGAGAGATCCAAGAGACATATTCCATTTAAACGGGACGTGAAAGAAAGTAGAAAGATTTTAGATAGAATTGTGATTTTTTATGTGATATAATGCTGTTTCGTGGAGGCAGCTGTCAGTAAAAGGTAAGGCTGACAGCTGCCTTATTGTATTTTCAGATCTGCGGTAAATGATAAAGTGATACATTTATATATGCAGAAGATCAGAAGAGAGTGTCTGATCTGTAGCAGTGGATAATCCTGAATAACGGAAGATTTTTTACAATAAGGGGAGAATTATGACAGGAAAAACACACGCGGCAGTCGGACTCGGAACAGTGCTGGCAGTTACACAGCCTCTACGTTTTCCGGTCTGGTACTTGCGGCAGGAACAGGAATGCTTGGAGCATTGATCAGCGACATTGATGTAGGAACCTCCAAATCCCATAAGGATGCGGACCGGATCACACTGATCGCGGTACTGCTTGTGGCAGCAGAGATCGCATTGAATTATTTTTATAATTTTCCATCTGGGAAAAGATCCGCAATAACCAGTCTATGGCGCCGGTTGCCATGGGAGTTATTATTTTTATTGCAGTCTGCGCCTTTGGAAAAATCAGCCGCACCGGTCATTTATGCATTCGATCATGCTATGGCCATTTTAAGTGCAGCCATATCCATGGTGTCCGTGAAGCTGGTCCTTTATTTTGTGGTTGGATTCGCATCACATCTGGTGCTGGACTGCTTTAACCGGAAACGGGTACGGATCCTATATCCGCTGCCGGGAGGCATTGCGCTGGATTTCTGTAAGGCAGGAGGCTTTGTGGATTCCCTGCTTTTTAAGCTTGGATCTGTAGCTGTGATCTTTGAGCTTGTATATCTGGCTGTGCAGATGGGAGAGAACTGGAAGCTTTTTCGAATGTAGAGGATGTTTCATTTACCGATTACGGATAATTTTATATGGGGCAGATATTGCAGGAACTGAAGGTTAGAGCGTGTTTGAAAAATCATTCCCGTAATCTGCACGCCCCACTTTGCGGTATATTTTACCCGAATTCAGTTGCCGTAGCCCGCTACGCGCCCTCATCCGGACAAAATCTCCCACAAATTGTGACGCACATCTTGCAGAAAGCCTTTTTCAAACACGCTCTAAGCCAAAAAAGGAGCAGATTTTCCAAATACGGAAGATCTGCTCTTTTTAACCGAATCAAGGGAGTCCCCTGTTTCAATTACAAATATCTGCCTGACTCAAATGCGGATCAGGAATATACGACTGACGGTTTATAAGTGTGATCATTTATTCTTTCTGATCCTGCAGGCACATGCTGTGTAAAGTACGTCTGTGGAAGAGTTCAGTGCTGTCTCACAGGAATCCTGGATCACGCCTACGATGAAACCGACACCAACTACCTGCATGGCAACATCATTGGGGATTCCGAAAAGGCTGCAGGCCATCGGGATCAGAAGAAGAGAACCGCCGGCAACTCCGGAAGCACCAGCCGCACTTGCAGCAGCCAGGATGCAGAGGATCAGAGCGGTCGGGAAGTCTACGCTGATACCGAGTGTATGTGCAGCTGCCAGAGCCATGATGGAAATGGTGATCGCTGCACCACCCATGTTGATGGTCGCACCAAGAGGGATGGAGATGGAGTAGGTATCCTCATCAAGTCCGAGATCCTTGCACAGCTCCATGTTTACCGGAATGTTGGCGGCAGAGCTTCTTGTGAAGAATGCTGTGATACCACTGTCCTTCAGGCAGCGCAGAACCAGCGGATATGGATTCTGGCGTGTGCAGATGAAAGTAATGATCGGGTTGATCACCAGTGCGACAAAGAGCATGGTTCCCACCAGTACACAGATCAGACGGCCATAGCTTAACAGTACACTAAGTCCCTGCTCGGAGATGGTTGTGAAGATCAGGCCCATGATACCAAATGGAGCAAGGCTGATGATCCATTTTACGGCTGTGGAGGTTGCATCGGAAATGTTTTCGATGACAGTCTTGGTAGTTTCACTTGCGGCCTTCAGTGCGATACCGAAGATGATGGCCCATGCAAGGATACCGATATAGTTGGCGTTGACAAGTGCGTCAACCGGGTTGGAAACAATGTTCATCAGAAGGTTTTTGAGGACCTCTGCAACACCGCTTGGCGGAGTGACGTCGGAAGTATTTGTACTTCGGAAAAAGTCAGCATGATCGGGAACAGGCGGCTGGAGATCACAGCTGCCAGTGCTGAGAGTATATTTCCCAGAAGATAAAGTACAACAACGAATTTCATGTTTGTTTTCTGGCCTTTTCCCATGTGGCACAGAGAGCTCATTACCAGGAAGAACACCAGAAGCGGAGCAATTCCACGAAGAGCACCGACGAACAGATCACCGAGAATGGAGATCACAGATGCCTGAGGGATCGCAAGTCCGAGAATGATACCAACGATCAGACCACAGATGATGCGCTTGATCAGGTTGATGCTGTTCCATTTTTGAATCAGTTTTTTCATAACTAGTTTCCTCTTTCCTATTGTGTGAGTGTGCTAAAAAATGCTGAGCCGCAAAGCAACGATCCAGTGTAAAGGGCGGATCGTTCTAAGCCGGTATTACTGCATTGCGTAAAAGCACAACAGGATAATTATATACAATTATGTCCGCCTTGTAAAGACAAATGTACATAAACACGAAAAGATATAAAAAAGCGCCAGATCAATGCTTCGTCTGCGCTATATATATATTTGAAGTTTCAGGTCCGAATTTTCCGGAAGCTTACAGCAAAGAACAAAACCTCCGCAAAGCCTGTAATTCCCCATGAGAAAATATACAGGAGATAAAGTGAGGAAATGGTCTGGAAGTGTGCAAACACCGTATAGAACCAGATGACACGGAATACACAGGATCCCAGAATGATGATGATGGTCGGTGGGATACTTTTTCCGATGCCACGGGAAGCGGCGATACTGCAATCCATAAAACAGCTGAAGGCATAGCTGAAGCCCATGATCCGGATCCTCTCCATGCCGGCATCGATGACTGCCGGTTCTGTGGCAAACAGTGACAGAAACTGCGGACCGAAAACAAGAAGCAGTCCACCAAGGATCGCGCCTGCGATGAAGGCATAGGTAAGGCTGATCCCATAAGTTTTCAGCATACGTTTTTTATTTCCGGCACCCCAGTTCTGACCGATGAAGCTTGCGCATGCAGTATAGAAAGCAAACATGACGTTGTAGATCAGAGAGTCTGCATTTGCGGCAGCGGCATTTCCGGAAACCGTGACTGCATCGAAGGAGTTGACACCGGTCTGTACGAACAGATTTGCAATGGCAAAAATCCCGTTCTGCAGACCTGTGGGAATACCAAGAAGCAGTACTGCTTTACAGGCCTTCGGGTGAAGACGGAGCTTACGCAGGGATACCCTGCATTCGTCTTTTCTCCGAAGGAGGTGGATCATTACCAGCGCTGCGGAGATATACAGTGCGATCGCGCTGGCAGTTGCCACACCTGCGGCGGCCATATGACAGACGATAACGAAAAACAGGTTCAGAAGAACGTTGATCACTCCGGCAATGGAAAGATAGATCAGCGGTCGCTTCGTATCGCCGCGGGCACTTAATACGCCGTTACCGAAATTGTATACAGCCATGGCCGGCATACCCAGAGCATAAATCTTCATATATAAAACAGCCTGGTCCATCAGCTCCGGTTTCGTATTCATCATGGACAGCATCTGTCCGGAAAACAGAAGACAGACGACACAGACTAGAAGTCCTGCGATGGCACAGAGAAGAAGAGATGTATGAATCGTTTCTTCGGTACCTTTTCTGTTTTCGGCACCAAGCTCGTGTGCTACACGAACATTGACTCCGGCGCCCATGCCGATCAGGATTCCGGTAAATAAAGTGACCAGCAGAGTTGTGGAACCCACAGCTCCAAGTGCCATGTAATCTGCAAATCGCCCTACAACCGCAACATCACTTAAATTAAAAAGAACCTCCAACACCTGGGACCCCATCAGGGGAAGGCTAAAGAGGAGGATATTTTTCCAGAGAGAGCCGGAGGTCATCTCAATGGAAGACGTTTTCTTTTTTTCATTTTCACACATAGTTTACCTCATAAAAATTATAAAAAATTCCTTCATCTAAGGTATACAATACTATGTTGGAATAGGTTTGTAAAGAGGGGAAAATAGCTCTTTTACCAGGCGCAGAGGTTTGTTTTTATTTATAGATTCTACATTGATTTCAGTACGAACAATGATATAATAAATGAGAGCAATAAGAAAGTATTTTCAGAAATATTGGAAATATAAAATACAGCAGACCAAGGAGGAACTCAATACAATGAAAATCGGAAATGATATTTATTATGTAGGAGTAAACGATCATCAGGTAGACCTGTTTGAGGGACAGTATGTAGTGCCAAACGGAATGTCCTACAACTCCTATGTGATCAAAGATGAGAAGATCGCAGTTATGGACACTGTAGATGCCGGCTTCACAGAAGAGTGGCTGGGAAAAGTTGCAGAGGTTCTGGATGGTGCGAAACCGGATTATCTTGTAGTCCAGCATATGGAGCCGGACCATGCAGCAAATATTGAGAATTTCATGAAAGCATACCCGGATACAACTGTTGTTGCCAACACAAAGACCTTTACCATGATGGAGAATTTCTTCCGTGGAATGGATCTGGAAGGAAAGAAACATATTGTAGCCAACGGTGACACCCTGACACTTGGAAAACACGTCCTTACTTTCGTATTTGCACCGATGGTTCACTGGCCGGAGGTTATGGTTACATATGACAGCACAGACAAAGTTCTGTTTTCCGCAGACGGCTTTGGCAAATTCGGAGCTCTTGATGTAGAAGAGGACTGGGACTGCGAAGCACGTCGCTACTATATCGGAATCGTCGGAAAATACGGTCCGCAGGTACAGAAGCTTCTCAAGGCAGCAGCAACTCTTGATATCCAGACCATCTGCCCGCTTCACGGACCGATCCTTACCGAAAATCTTGGACATTATCTGGAGAAATATGATATCTGGTCTTCTTATAAAGTAGAGAGTGAAGGAGTAATGATCGCCTACACATCTGTATACGGACATACAAAGAAAGCAGCAGAGCTTCTTGCACAGAAGCTGGAGGAAAAGGGCTGCCCGAAGGTTGTTGTCTGCGATCTTGCAAGAGAAGACATGGCAGAGGCAGTGGAGGATGCTTTCCGCTACGGCAAGCTGGTACTGGCCAGCATTACATACAACGGAGAAGCATTCCCGTTTATGCGTACATTCATCGAGAACCTGACAGAGCGTAATTACCAGAACCGCACCATCGGCCTCATTGAGAACGGAAGCTGGGCACCGACTGCAGCTAAAGTCATGAAAGGAATGTTCGAGAAGAGCAAAAATATCACATGGCTTGAGAACAATGTAAAGATCATGTCTTCCCTCAGTGATGAGAATGCAGCAGAGATCGATGCAATGGCAGAGGAGCTCTGCAAGTAATTTCTGAATACCAGAACAGCTTATAAAAAATAAAGATATAACATAATAAAAGACGTGGATCCGGATCATATATTTCGTTCATTTACTGAGTTGTTAATGAACGAAATATATCGATCCGTAAGGCCACGTCTTTTTTATTTACATGAACAACAAATTAAAGGTAAGTACAGTGATCTCATGATCCTAGAAACTGCCACAGGATCATTATATCCTCTTACACCACATAAATCCATAAGCCGGAAGCTCCACGTCCTTAAGCTCCAGTGTCTGATCAGTGATCAGATCGCGGAAGGTTCCCTCCTCCTGCATCCAGGCAGTTTTTTCGCTGTCACTGAAATTGAAGATTCCGATGAAACGTTCGTTTCCTTTCTGGCGGAGGATGCAGAGAATGCTGTCATCATGAACATCGTATGTATATACATCACAGTCTTTATCAAAAACAGATTCCTGGCTGCGGATCTGCTCCATGCGGCTAAGAGTCTGGAAGATCTGTCCCTCAACGGAGGATTTGGAGTTTCTTTTTTCGGCAAGCTCCCACTGGAAAGCACCACGGTGGATATAACGGGAATCTGCAGCCTTATCCGGATCCTCTTTATAGGAATAATCATTGAGACGTCCGATTTCATCGGAGCTGTAAAGCATCGGGATCCCGGACTGGGTAAGCATATATGCGTGAAGCATCAGATCCTCGCGGATACCCCTTTTCAGCTTCTCGTCATCTTTTTCAAAAAGAGCAGCCTCGATCCCGCACATGGAAGCAGTAGTTCCGCAGAAGCGGGCATCCTGAGTTACCGGGTCATCATTATAGAGCTCTCCGCGACTGTCGCTTCCCGGATACTTTCCTGTAAAGAAATCATTCAGGTAACGCTTATGGGATGGCTCATCCATGTCCCATTCTTTCAGGGTGGCGAAATCAAGTCCCCAGCCGATATCGTCATGGCAGCGGAGATAATTCAGGAAGGTGTACTGCTTCGGAAGGCTGTTTACAATATCCATCTGTTTTTTCAGAAGGCGGATATCACGAGTGGCAATGCTGTTCCAGGTTGTAGCCATGGTTGTTACATTGTAAAGCATATGGCATTCCGGTTTCTCTACGGTTCCGAAATAGGGAACAACCTTCTCCGGCTCCATAACGACCTCACCCAGAAGTACAACACTTGGGCAGACGATCTCGGCGATCATACGCATCATACGAACGATCGTATGCACCTGCTTCAGGTTACGGCAAGGAGTTCCCAGTTCCTTCCAGATATACGGAACCGCATCGATACGGATCACGTCCATTCCCTGGTTTGCAAGGAAGAGGAAGTTGTACATCATCTCATTGAAAACACGGGGATTGCCGTAGTTCAGATCCCACTGGTACGGATAAAAGGTAGTCATGACATAGTGACCGATATCCGGAAGCCAGGTAAAGTTCCCCGGAGCAGTGGTTGGGAATACCTGTGGTACGGTCTTTTCGTACTCGTCCGGGATCTCACGGTTGTTGTAGAAGAAGTAACGGCTCATATATTCGCCGTCACCCTGGCGTGCTTTTTTGGCCCACTCATGATCCTCGGAGGTGTGGTTCATAACAAAATCCATACACAGGTTCATTCCGTTTTTGTGGCATTTATCTGCAAGGGCAGCCAGGTCCTTCATGGAACCAAGGTCCGGGCGGACTTTGCGGAAGTCGGCTACTGCGTAACCACCGTCGGAACGGCCCTTCGGAGTGTCCAGAAACGGCATCAGATGCAGGCAGTTCACGTTGCATTCCTTAAGATATGGAAGCTTGGCAGAAACTCCCTTGATGTTGCCGGCAAAATTGTCAATATAGAGCATCATGCCAAGCATATCCTTCTGGCGGAACCAGTCCGGATTTTTTTCTCTTTCCAGGTCGCGGTTTTTGAGCGCGCGGCGGCGTGCTGTAAAATACTGGTACATCTGGTCGCAGAGCTCTGCAAACATATCGTCATTGTGATAAAGCTCTGTGTACAGCCATCGAAGCTCGTCGTGATGATGGTTTAAACGTTCCTGAAAAATTTCCTGATCTTTTTTCATGATTTCCTCCCTGAATAGATATTTATAGATGCCGGGAAACCTGTAAAATATTTCCCGGCGGTAATGGTTATCTGACATTTTTCCACAGAATTATAGCATGAAGTTTCCGGTACATGAATATACGGGTTGTTATGGAATATGGAAAAATGTTGTAAGTATTTTCAGTCTCCGGTTGTCTGTCGTCGTATCAGAACCGGAGTGATCTTTTTGTGGATCGGTTTTTGAAGCGGTGCCGGTTTTCTTTTCTTCATTTCGTTCATCTGTTCCACAAGCAGTTCCATGGTAGTCTGTGCGATCACATCAATCTGCTGTCCAATAGTAGTGATCGGAATGATGGACTCCGCAGCAATGGGTGAATTATCGAATCCGATGATCTGATATTCATCCGGCAGACAGTTGTATTTCTGGAAGATCAGATTGAGAAATATATTTGCGTAAGTATCATTGGATAAAAATATGCCTTTTTTCTGACCGGAATATTTACTGTCAATATCCTGAAAGATCACACGCATCTGTTCAAAAAGCTCCTGATAGGAATCACCGGAAACATTAAGGTTCAGTTCATAAGGAACATGATATTCCCGGCATGTTTCCTCAAAGGCACGGATACGGTCATAAGCCGGAATATTCTCAGGTACATGGACATTGATGTGGATCAGTACATCACACTGATTGCGTATCAGCAGAGAAGTAGCCTGCACGCTGCCCATGTAATTGTCTGTTGTAACGCTGCATATATGTTCTGCTTCACGTTCAATGGCGATCACAGGAATATTATAGGAAGCCAGTTTTTCAGAGGAAAGAGTATGGCTGAGAACAATAAGTCCTTCAATCTTATAAGCCATCAGCTCGTCCAGATACTGCATTTCTTTCTCCGGGCCGCCATCACTGACAAAAACCAGAAATTTGTAATGATAATCGGAGTAACTTCGAAGAAGCTGTGTCAGCATTTCGGAATAATAATGAAGATAAAGGTTCGGGACAATGATCCCTACAAATTCGCTTTTTCCATTGGCAAGAACCTGGCAAGCTTGTTTTTTCTGTAGCCGAGCTCATCAAGGGCTTTTGCGATCTTTTCCTGATTTTCCAGGGTTAGAGAATCCGGATGATTGAAATATCTGGAGATCGTAGTCTTGGAAAAACCAGTGTATTCTGCAATATCGGCAAATGTTACCTGTTTTTTAGCCATAAAAAAATAGTCTCCTTTTAACAGCAGAAAGTTATGATACGGAATGCAGATGTGATCATATAAGAGAAATCTGCAGACCGTACAAGATAATTGGATTGATGTAATTAAGTATAACAATACAGACGTTAAATAGCAATAAAAAAATAACCAGTTAAGTTACCGGTAACTTTTCTTGAATAAATTAACAAAAAAGGTTGACAGAAGCTATGTCATATAGTAGTATCAAATTATAAAGTAACCGGTTACTTTACCGGTTACTAAACAAGAACGAAAGAACAAAAACGGGAGGAAAAGAGAATGAAAAAAGGTTCTGCGAAAGCTGTTCCGGCAGGAAAAAGAACTGCTGCAGAAAAGCTTCAGTATGTGAAAAAGAACTGGCAGCTGTATGTGTTTTTTCTGCTGCCTGCACTTCTTCTGACGATCATCTTCAAATACGTGCCCATGGGTGGCGTACTGATCGCTTTTGAGGATTACAATGTCATTGATGGTGTATTTGGAAGCAAATGGGTAGGACTGGAATACTTCCGGAGATTTCTGGCATCACCGGATTTTATGAATTATCTTGTGAACACTTTGAAACTGAGTATTTACGGACTGCTGTGGGGATTTCCGATTCCGATCATCCTGGCACTTCTTCTGAATCAGATCCGGAGAGCCGGGATCAGGAAAAATTCAGCTTCTGATCTATGCGCCGAATTTTATTTCCGTTATCGTACTCTGTGGTATGGTTCGTATGTTTCTTTCACCGGTAGGTCCGCTGAATAAACTGATCGGTTCCGATGCCAACTGGATGACTATGCCGGCAGCATTTCGTACCATTTACATAGCCAGCGGAATCTGGCAGACAGCCGGATGGGCATCCATTATGTATACTGCAGCACTTGCCAATGCAAGTAAGGATCTGGAAGAGGCAGCAGTGGTGGATGGAGCAAATATCCTGCAGCAGATCTGGTATGTACAGCTTCCGGCTATTAAAAACATCATTGTGATCCAGTTTATCCTTCAGGCCGGAAATATTATGAGCATTGGTTTTGAAAAAGCATATGCACTGCAGACAGATATGAACCTTCCTGCATCTGAGATTCTTTCTACTTATGTATACAGAATCGGTCTTCTGAATGGAGACTATGGATATTCTACAGCAGTGGGGCTGTTTAATTCAGTGATCAATGTAATTCTTTTGATCTTTGTAAACTGGGTAGTCAAGAAACTGAATGACGGAGAGGGATTATAGGAGGTGCTGTTATGGCAAAAGCAAAGAAAAAGAAATATTCGGCATCTGACAAAGCCATTTTAGGAATCGGATACGTACTTCTGGGTGCATTTGTACTTTCCATTCTGGTTCCGCTTTTATATGTTGTGATCGCATCCTTTATGGATCCGAATGTGCTGAACAGCCAGGGGATCAGCTTTGATGTGCGGAAGTGGACGATCGATGCGTACCGCAGAGTTCTTGAAAATAATATGATCTGGAGAGGCTTTGCAAACTCATTTTTTTATTCCCTGGTGTTTACCATTATTTCAGTTCTGGTAACTCTGCTGGCAGCATATCCAATGTCCAAGAAAGAATTTGTGGGAAGAAATTTCTTCAATGTTATTTTTCTCATTACCATGTTTTTCGGCGGAGGAATGATCCCGACTTTTATCCTGATCAATCAGCTGCATCTGGTAAATACAATCTGGGCAATCCTGCTTCCGGGTGCGTTTAATGTCTGGAACATGATCCTTGCCAGAACCTATTATCAGTCTATCCCCAAGGAACTCAGAGAGGCATCTGCCATTGACGGTGCCACGGAAATTGAGCATTTTTTCAAGATTATGATGCCGGTATGCAAACCGATCATTGCAGTGCTTGCACTGTGGTCCTTTGTAGGAATGTGGAACAGTTATTTTGACGCTATGATTTATTTGAATGATGCGAAACTGCAGCCATTGCAGCTGGTACTTCGTTCCATCCTTGTGCAGAATACACCGCAGCCCGGAATGATCGCAGATATCCAGAGTACTGCACAGATGGCAAAGGTAGCGGAACTTCTGAAATATGCTACGATCATTGTATCAAGTTTACCGCTTCTGATCATGTATCCATTCTTCCAGAAATATTTTGACCAGGGCATTATGGTTGGTTCTGTAAAAGGCTGATGACAGGAGGTTGATAATGATGAAAAAAAGAATGAAGGCATTATTGGCAATCGGGCTTTCTGCAATTATAATGGTATGCAGTGCCGGATGTGGAAATGGAAAAGAACACATGAAAGCAGAAACAGATCCGGATATCCCGGTGGAAGATGTGTCCTTTCCTCTGAAAGAAAAAGAAGAGCTGTCTTTTATTACCAGTGCACCTGCAACATCTACACAGGAACCTAATGAAAGAACGATCTTTGAAAGACTGGAAAAGCAGACCAATGTCCACATTGACTGGACCTGTTTTGTATCGGATCAGTTTGATGACAAAAAAAATCTGGCGCTGGCACAGTTCGGAAATCTTCCGGATGGACTTTTTAACGCAGGGATGAGTGATTATGATCTTCTTCGTTATGCCAAACAGGGAATCATTATTCCGGTAGAAAATCTCATTGATAAATACATGCCGAATCTTAAGGCTGTATTTGAAAAATACCCGGAATACAGAACAATGTGTACAGCACCGGACGGACATATTTATTCTTTCCCATGGATCGAGCAGCTTGGTGCGGGGAAAGAAGCCATTCAGGCAATTGGAGATATTCCCTACATTAATAAAAAATGGCTGGATTATCTGAAGCTGGACGTTCCGACTACAACTGAGGAACTGGAACAGGTTCTGATCGCTTTCCGCGACAATGCAGATAAACTGGAAAAGAAATTCAACATTGAGGGTGGTGTGATCCCGATGTCCTTTATCATCAATAATGGTGATCAGGATCCTGCAATTCTCATCAACGGATTCGGAGAAGGATATGGTGACACCGGTGATCATTTTGCAGTGAAAGATGATGGAACCGTTATTTATACAACTGTACAGGAAGGCTATAAAGAAGGTATTCAGTGGCTCCATCAGTTGGTAGAAGAAAAGCTGGTGGATCCGGAGGCTTTTACCCAGGAATGGTCAACTTATGTTGCAAAAGGTAAGAACCACAGATATGGTCTGTGTTTCACCTGGGATATTGCAAATATTGATAACAATGAAGATTATGTAATGCTCCCGGCGCTGGCTGGTCCGGATGGCCTTGTAAATATCACAAGACAGAATAACAGTGAAACCAGTGGCTTTGACAGAGGACGCTGCGTTCTGACTACAAGCTGTCGGAATACGGCGCTGGCAGCAGCCTGGATCGATCAGATGTATGCACCGATCCAGTCTCCGCAGAATAACTGGGGTACTTACGGAGAAAAAGATTCATTTAATATCTTTGAGATGTCCGAGAATGCAGAAGGTGGTCAGATGCTGAAACATATGGATCTGGGAGATGCCTCTCCGGTAGAGGTTCGTGAAGCACAGTCTGTAAACGGACCATTGGCAATACTTAACGATTATTACGATGTATATGTAACAGAGCCGGCAGATGCAAAATGGCGTCTCGACAATATGCACGAAACATATCTTAAGGATATGAACAGTAAATACGTGTATCCGAATGTATTTATGAGTATTGATGATACCAATAAGGTATCTCAGTATGACACGGACATTAAGAAGTATGCGGAACAGAAAAAAGCAGACTGGATCCTGAATGGCGGCATCGATAAAGAATGGGATTCCTATCTGAAAAAGATGGAGCAGTATGGACTGTCTGATTATCTGGCGATCAAACAGAAATATTTTGACCAGTATCAGAAGTCTCTTGGTGAGACAGGGAAATAAAAACAGAAAAAGATACCGGTCAGAAACATAAAAAAGAAAGAGAGAGCAGAGTATGAGTGAAAAACTTGAAAAAGCACGTCTTTATGAAATAGAGGAAGCAAAAAATATCCCACAGGAAGAGAAACCGGCCTTTCATGTATCTGCACCGGTTGGCTGGATCAATGATCCCAATGGATTTTCTGTTTTTAAAGGAAAGGTACATCTTTTTTACCAGTATCATCCTTACAGCCGTGACTGGGGCCCTATGCACTGGGGCCACAGTGTGACGGAGGATATGATCAGATGGGAGCAGCTTCCTACAGCGCTTGCACCGGATCAGGAATATGATCGAGAGGGATGCTTTTCCGGAAGTGCTATTGAAGCGGATGGAAAACAGGCTTTGATCTACACAGGAGTTACAACAGAAAAGCTGCCTAATGGAAAAGAAGAAGTCCGGCAGAATCAGTGCCTTGCCTGGGGTGACGGAAAAGATTATGTAAAGGCAGAGAAAAATCCGGTAGTCACCGGGGATATGCTTCCGGAGAAATGCAGCAGAGTTGATTTCCGTGATCCGAAGGTATGGGAAGATAACGGAACATACCATATGCTCGTAGGATGCCGCAGCGAAGAAATTCCTGGACAGGTAGTTCTGTTTTCCAGTAAAGATCTGAAAGAATGGAAATTTGAAACAATTCTTGCGGAGAACTCCACAGGCGAAATCGGTGTTATGTGGGAATGCCCCGATTTCTTTCCGCTCGGGGATAAACATGTGCTGATCTGTTCTCCGCAGCATATGCGGGCAAAAGGGTATGAGTTTCATAATGGACATAATTCCCTATATTTTACGGGAGATTATGACAGTGAAAAACATACATTTGAAAAAGACGCACCAGTAAGTCTGGACTACGGACTTGATTTTTATGCGCCGCAGACAACCCTTCTTCCAGATGGAAGAAGAGTGATGATCGCCTGGATGAAATCCTGGGATAGCTGTGTGATCAAGGAAAAGCAGAGATGGCAGGGAATGATGACTCTTCCGAGAGAGCTGGAATATCGTGACGGAAAGATCTGGCAGAAGCCGGTCCGAGAAATTGAGAATTATCGGAAAAACCGTTGCTGTTATGAGAATGTAAAAGTGGGTGAGAGCTTAAGCCTTGAAGGCGTCCGTGGCCGAATGATCGATCTGACTGTGGAACTGCAGAACGCAGATGGCATCATGGATGGAAGCAGGAACTCCGGAAATCCAAATCAGGAAGCATTGGATGTTTACAATGAGTTCCGGATCGAGCTTGCACGCAATGAAGAATATACAACGGTCTTTACCTATGATCGAAAAAGACAGATACTGGAGATCGACAGAACCTGGAGCGGGGTGCGGCGAGATGTTGTATGTACAAGAAAGCTCCAGATCACAGATGACAGACAAAATCTGAAGCTGCGTTTTATCCTGGATCGAAGCTCCATAGAGCTTTTTATCAATGATGGAAGCAAAACTGCGACTACCGTGATCCCAACACCAGTGGAAGCAGATGAGATCCTGTTTCACAGTGACGGAAATGCTGTGATCCAGGTTGAGAAATATGATATTGTGTTGTAGAAGCCTCTCAAATATTGACAATTTCTCTATTTTTGTATAACATAGGGGAAGTTGCTTACGCCGGATCAGGAGTTATTCGTATCTCCTGATCGGCATATATTTACAGGAGAGGAACACAGGAATGTTTTATCAGTTAAAAATCACAAGAAAAGGAACGAAACCGCCGGTATGGAGACGTTGTACTGTTGCGGCTGACGTTACATTTGCAAATATGGCAGCCATGCTTGAAAAACTGGTTCAGTATCCGGCAGGCAGCTATATGAGATTGAATTTTTTCAGAAAAAGTACAGATCCGTGAGAACGGTGACGGAGAAGCGAAGAATAATTTCACATTATTAAATGCAGGCGAGACAGAGACTGCAGAGCTTATGGATTCCGAGAAATGGTTTACCTTCCGTCAGTATGGTGCGGATAAGGAAGCTCCGGAATACAGAGTTGATATTGAGAAGAAAGACGAGGGAACAGCAGAAGCTCCTTCTATTGTAAAAGAAGTAAAGGGTGAGGATGATCCGTACTGGACAGAGGCACCAGAGCTGGGATGCACTGCAACAGTTGAAACTGAGGCGGAAACAGCCAAAGCATCGGAAGACATTGCTGCAACAGTAGCGGCAGTAGAGGCAGCAGCCAGAGCTGCAAAAGCAGATGAGGCAGCCACAGGCAGCAGAAGAAATCCTACAGTAAAAGATTTCCTCATGTCCTATCGTAAAGAAGACCTTCTCAGCATTGCAGGTGAGCTTGGACTTCACTGCAAGGGAATGGATCAGGAAGAGATCGCCGCAAAGGTTGCCGCAGAGGTTCTTAAACCGGAGGTTATGAAAGCAAGCTTCCTCGTAGCAGACGATCAGGAGGTACTGGCTTTTGAGGCGGCTATTCAGAGAAAATGCTTCCATGTTGCAGAGGATGAGTGGAATACATTAGAATGGCTGAACGATATGGGCTACCTTGTTTCCTACAGTGATGATTACGCAGAAGTTCCGGCAGAGGTTGCAGCTGTTTACGATCAGATCAATACACCGGAGTTCCAGACACTTCGCAGCCAAGTAAACTGGCTGAAGGATTGCCTTATTATGGTAAGCTATCTGTATGTATCTGCACCGGCAAAGACCGTATATGAGATGTTTAAGCAGAGAAAAGGCTTTGACATCGGATATGACAGCTTCATCGAGCTGTATCATACCATTCCGGAGAAGGCATGTATCTGTGAGCTTGCGGAGGATCAGCTGATTCTGAAATCCGCACTGGTCAATAACATCTACAAAGATATCGAGAGACGTCAGGGTGGACGGAAATTCTATATTCCGTCTGTAGATGAGATCCTGGATTATTCCGAAAACGGGTATCCAACAAAATCTGCTTCTTACCAGAGACTGGGCAGATTCCTGCTGGATGAGATGAAGGTTTCCGATGCAGTGAAGGATCAGGTACTGTTCTTTATTTACAAAGAATGCTCCATGGATGGCAGAATGTCAGCAATCATGGAAAACCTGAACCAGAAGGGGATCCAGTTTAACGATGAGCAGCTTGAGAAATTTACAAAGCTGATCATGGAGGCAAACAATAACACAAGAATGCTGGAATTCCGCGGTTACACACCGAATGAGATCTCAGGAGCAGTATGGCCGTTTGCCACAGGCAAGTCGCACACTGCAATGCCGAACAGCTTTGTGCCGACAGCAATGCCGATGCAGCCGGCATCTGCAAGAAAAATCTATCCCAACGATCCGTGTCCGTGCGGAAGCGGTAAGAAATATAAGAAGTGCTGCGGAAGAAGATAATTCTGCAGAAAATTTACCGTAATTCCGGAGTTGAAAGTTCCTATAGATCGTTGCGGAGCGACTGCGCTCATGAGTGAGCAGCGAACGCGGATGATCTAGTACAGCGTTTTCGAAATAACTATACCACTCACTTGTCTGTGAATCCGATTGCACAGGTATAAAAGCCTCGGCGTAGCCCGCTACGCCTGCGTTTTTATACCTGCACACTCGAATCCACATCCTACGCGATTGGTATAGTTATTTACGAAACGCTGTACTGGTCCGATTTATCGTTTGATGCAGTATCTCCGGAAATACCATACAAATTAATATAAGACAGTTCGTTTGTACCATCCTGTCTATAAATAAAACCAGGGCTGAAGAAGATGTGAGAATCAGGCAGACTCGTGGTGGGTCTGCCCTTTTTTACTTTAACTGGATCAAGGCCGGGAATCCCGGCTTTTTTTATTTATGGAAATATTCGGGTGGTGTGACAGATCCAGAAGGAGGAAAAATTTATGTATCAGTTAAAAACAGAAGCAGATTTCGATTCGGCACACTTTCTGTCCGGTTACACCGGCAAATGTTCCAACATCCATGGTCATCGCTGGCATGTGGAGATTGAGATCGAAAGCCGGAAGCTGGAGAAAAACGGTCAGGGGCGCGGGATGCTGGTAGACTTCGGAGATCTGAAAAAGGATCTTCGGGAGCTGGCAGATTCCATGGATCACACGCTGATCTATGAAGAAAATACATTACGTCCGAAAACCCTGGAAGCACTGGATGAAGAAGGCTTTCATCTGGTGAAGGTTCCCTTTCGTCCTACAGCAGAGAATTTTTCAGAGTATTTTTTCAGAAAAATGGAAGAAAAGGGCTATCCTGTAAAAAGAGCTGTTGTTTACGAAACACCAAATAACTGTGCAGCTTACCGGGAAACGGAAGAAGAAACGGAGGCGGTATGGCTATGAGTACCTATCAGGTTGTCGAGAAATTTGTCAGCATCAACGGAGAGGGCAGACGGGCAGGAGAGCTTGCCGCTTTTATCCGGTTTAAGGGCTGCAATCTTCAGTGCAGCTATTGTGATACCAGCTGGGCAAATGAGCCGGGATGTGAGAGTGAAAGGCTGACAGAAGAAGAGATCCTTTCCTGGATCCGCGAGGCAGGTGTAAAAAATGTGACACTTACAGGCGGGGAACCACTTTTACGGAAAGGGATGGAGGAGCTGATCGAGGCAATCCTGGAGGAGCCATCCCGGCGGGTGGAGATTGAGACCAATGGAAGTGTGGATCTGAAGCCTTATCATATATTAAAAAAACGTCCGTCCTTTACCATGGATTATAAAGCACCGGACAGCGGCATGGAAAAAGAAATGCTCCTTTCCAATCTGGAGCTTCTGGGCAGTGAGGATACGCTGAAATTCGTGGTCAGCAGCCGCAGAGATATGGAAAAAGCCCTGGAAATCCTAGAAAAGTACAGGCTGGTCGGAAAAACGGCAGTTTATTTCAGCCCTGTTTTTGGCAGGATCCAGCCGGTGGAGATCGTGGATTTCCTTATGGAAAAAAAGCTCAACGATGTAAAGCTTCAGATCCAGCTTCATAAGGTGATCTGGGACGCAGAAACGGGGAGTATGACAGGAAAATATATCATAATATAACAGAAATACCGCAGAAAAGGAGAACGCTATGAAAGCACTTGTACTTGCAAGCGGCGGTGTGGATTCCACCACCTGCCTGGGGCTTGCCGTAAACAAATATGGAAAAGAGAATGTAATTGCATTAACAGTAGCTTACGGACAGAAGCACACAAAAGAAATTGAGGCTGCCAGAAAAACAGCAGAATATTACGGAGTGGAGCATCTTTATCTGGATCTGGAGCCGATCTTCCGGTACAGTGACTGTTCGCTTCTGAAGCATTCAGACAGAGAGATCCCACACGAAAGCTATGCAGAGCAGCTGAAGGAAACCGATGGCTCACCGGTTTCAACCTATGTGCCGTTCCGGAACGGATTGTTTCTTTCCTCGGCAGCAAGTATTGCGCTGTCAAAAAACTGCAGTGTGATCTATTACGGAGCACATGCGGATGATGCAGCCGGAAATGCATATCCGGACTGCAGCAGTGCGTTTCACAATGCGATCAACGAGGCGATCTATCAGGGAAGCGGCGGCCAGCTGAAGGTTGAGGCGCCTTTTGTCAGCTGCACAAAGGCAGAGGTCGTAAAAACCGGCCTGGAGCTGAATGTTCCTTATGAACTGACCTGGAGCTGTTACGAAGGCGGCGAAAAGCCTGCGGTGTGTGCGGAACCTGTATTGACAGAGCAGAGGCATTCCGGCTCAATGGAGTAAAGGACCCGGCACTTGACAGATAGATCGGATCATAAATATCCGTTTGACCATAGAAAGGAAAAAAATATGAGCAGAGAAAACCTGGAAAAAGAAGGGATCACCCTTCTCGGAAATCAGAAAGTAAAATATCCGGACAATTATGCTCCGGAGGTACTGGAAACATTTTTGAACAAGCACCCGGACAACGATTACTTTGTAAAATTTAACTGCCCGGAATTTACAAGCCTTTGTCCCATTACCGGACAGCCGGATTTCGCGACGATCACGATATCCTACGTACCCGGTGAAAAAATGGTGGAGAGCAAATCTCTGAAGCTGTATCTTTTCAGCTTCCGCAATCACGGAGATTTTCATGAGGATTGCGTGAACATCATTATGAAGGATCTGATCCGTCTTATGGATCCGAAATACATTGAGGTCTGGGGAAAATTTACGCCGAGAGGCGGCATTTCCATTGATCCCTACTGCAATTACGGAAAGGCCGGAACCAGATGGGAGGAGATTGCCTGGAAACGTCTGACAGAGCATGACATGTACCCGGAAAAGATCGATAACCGGTAGAAAAATAAAAAGTCCCTGTTTTCACTGCGAAAAGCAATGAAAGCAGGGGCTTTTTGTTTAGGTGCGCCTAGCGGCGCAGGTTTATCTTTATGACAGCCGGATGCACTCCGATTCTGTGCCAAACAGATCAGCGATCACATCGTGCACGGTTTCGATCTTATCTGCCATATAGGCCTTTGCTCCGCAGAACAGCAGGCCGTTTTCCACGTCGCCCTTTACGGCGGCGATCAGCTTGTCTGTAATGCAGTAAGGGATCTCGCCGGGGGAACATTTGGCAAGGCAGCGGTGCAGGGACTGTGCGGGATTTTTTCACCGGCCATGACGTGCTGCATGAAGGGATTCATAATGGCACGTCCCGGCATACCTACCGGACTTTTTACAATGGCAATGTCGTCCTTTGCGGCGTGGATCAGGGATTCTTTCAGCCGGATGTCTGCGTCACATTCTTCCGTTGGGATAAAACGGGTGGCGACCTGAACGCCGTCCACACCAAGATCAAGGACATGCTTTACATCCTCGTGCGTGGCGATGCCGCCGGCAGCTACTACAGGGATTTCCGTGCCGAATTTTGCGGCATAGCTTTTTACAGTCTGGACGATCTTTCGAATCTCATTGTCGTAGGCTTCCGGTGTATAGGAATCCAGCTCTTCCTTGTGGAAGCCCAGATGACCGCCTGCCTGGGGACCTTCGATCACCACAAGGTCTGCAGTGCGCTTGTACTTTCTTTCCCAGTATTTTAGGATAACCTTTGCAGATTTGTCCGTTGAGACGATGGGGGCAATCTTTGTTTTGCTTCCGCTGACAAGAGCAGGGAGCTCTGTAGGAAGTCCTGCACCGGAGATGATCAGGTCAGCGCCGGCATGGACAGCGGCTTTTACATGAGATGCGTACTCCTTCAGTGCAACCATGATGTTGTAGCCGATGATACCGTCAGGAGAAATCCTGCGTGCTTTTTTCATCTCGGACAGGATAGCCCGCTGGTTGGCTTCTTCGGTATTCCGGTCGAAATCCTTTTCCCGGTAGCCGATCTGAGCGGTGGAAATGATTCCGATCCCGCCTTCCTTTGCAACGGTGCCTGCCAGACGGCCAAGCTGATGCCAACGCCCATTCCACCCTGGATCAGGGGAAATCTCGTAAGTTTATCACCGATTTTAAAATTCTTCATAATGATCAGATCCTCACATTCATTTGCTTTCGTTAAATAATTTTAGTATAAAATAGTTTTATCATCAAAGTATATCATAACAGGGGAATTTGTCAATGTAAATGTCGGTGAATCAGGGAAGTCCTCTGCTTCAATTGCGAATAGCTGTTTGACCAGATTTTGTTAAAATCCACTTTGTTGACAGAACAGAAAATATCAGGCAAATTCACAGTGATATCAGCTTTACAGAAAACTGTAAAGTGAATTAGAGGAAAAGGGAGGAACAGGTATGCGAAAAAAGACGAGTACCATCATGGCCTGGCTGCTTGCGGCGTCCGTGACAGTCACATCTCTGTCAGCGGGAACCGTGACGGCCTATGCACAGGAGGAAATGCCGCTGGCGGAAGCCGGAACCGTGACAGAGAGTGCGGAAGAGTTTGGCGACAGCAGTGACAGCATTGCAGATATTGCGGAAGAGGGCAATATTGAAGCTAAAGAAAAGGGTGAGCTGACAGCATTATGCTGTGTAGTTTCACCCTTTTTATGTGTGATGAAATTTTTAAACTATAAAGCAGTAGACTATGTCCGGAATCCCTCTGGCAAAATCAGAATTTAAACAGATTCAGACCGATCTCCTGACTGAACTCACGGCCGATCTCTCCGTCGATCACCTGGATCTGGATCTCGGCAGTAGCACTGATGATGGCACGGTTCAGATGACCGCCGTGTACATGGCCTTCCTCGTCACCGGCTGCGATATGGAGATGAAGATAAACGTCACCGTCTTTGCGGGTAACGGTACCGGTAAGTGATACGATCTCAAACGCTCCCTGGAACTGAATAGAGTGGTATTCCTTTGTCACTGTGTTGTATACGCCTGCAGTGAAATCATTGATGGCGCCAAGGCCTGTGACCTGTGCAAGGCGGATATTCTCTTTTTTTGCAACCTTGCCGATCTCCTCCAGGATCTCTTCCTTCGGATCAAGACGAAGATAGATCGTGTTTCCGAAACGTCTGTATTCCATGATAAAAACCTCCCTTTGTGTGATATTTGCCATAAACAGAGGCGGATGTTTTTATCCGCTTGTCAATAAGTATAATACATTTTATTTTTTTTCGGAAGACCTGGGGAAGAGAATGCTGGAGTCTCATGTCTGTGCGAGAGATTTTTTTTGACGTCTGCTCTTAGCATTGGAGGCAGGCGGGGATACGTTTGAGGTTTCGTTAGGTGGATGTGGTTGAGGGACGCCAGAGGAAGGAGGCATCGCTCCGGGAGTGGATGCAGTCGGGGGTGTTTTTGAGGTTTTGAGAGGTGGATGTGGTTGAGGGACGCCAGAGGAAGGTGGCATCGCATCGGGAGTGGATGCAGTCGTGGATTTATTTGAGGTTTTGAGAGGCGGATGTAGTCGAAGGACGCCAGAGGAAGGTGGCATCGCTCCGGGCAGGGACTCCGTCGGGGGATACTACTAGGGCTCCGTGAGACGGCTAAAAACATTGCGCAGGGCCAGAACTCGCCTCCGGCTCAGACAGCAGACCCTGCCGCAATAACGCCGTCTCCCGCAGCCCAAGTAGTAATCACCCCTCCTCCGCAGCAGCCCGGCCCGATGCCACCTTCCTCTGGCTGACGCTTCCAACCGACAGGAAAAAACATGCGGGGGATGGAGGCGGACTGGGCGTCCTGTCCTGAAATATCAGACTGGTATAGAATATTCCTATAAGTATCGAAGAATACAGGGACCAGATCGGCACAGCGTACCACTATAAGTACCGAAGAATACAGAAACCAGATCGGCACAACGTTCCATTCTGAGTACCGCAGCATACAGACAAAAGTCAACAACGCAGCGCATACAACAACGAAGAACTACTTCCGTGCCAAGAGGGTGGGGGTGCAGGGGGAGGGCCTCGGGCTACGGAACTCTGAGATGGCCTTCCCCCTGCATATTCCCGCATTGAAAATGCGACCGGCGTAGCGCCATACAGCGAAGAGTCTTATTATAAAAAACAACACAATAAACAACAACACAATAAACAACAACACAATAAACAATAATAAAGATAATCCTAAAATTACAAATAAGAATAAAAAATTGTCCTATAAAAATAAACTTCCAGGAAAATCTAAAAAAATTGAAATTTATGATTGACAAGCATAACTCCCAGTGGTATTATAAATGAGCTGTCGCAAATAATTGTTTTCAAAAAACAAACAATTAAAAAGAATTTCAGAAAAATGAAATTCACAGTTGACAAAAGACAGAAGATATGATAAAGTATCCAAGTCGTCAACGAAACGACAACAAAATCTTAACTCAAAAATGTTTGAAAAAAAACTTAAAAAAGTGCTTGACAAACAAAAAGAGATGAGATAAAATAAATGAGCTGTCTGAGAGACAGATACAACAAACCTTGATAACTAAACAGTGAAACACATACGATTCTCGAAAATTTCTTTACATTTAAAGAACGGTTTAAACAAACCAAAAGCAGTAAAAACGAGAGATAGCCAAACGGTTGTCTTGAGTA
>ENA-OQCS01000142-OQCS01000142.1-human-gut-metagenome-genome-assembly--contig:-NODE-142-length-36031-cov-3.791165_pt1 | contig 36031 bp, 35 predicted proteins | sample MGYA00242757_ERZ504575 | MGnify/ENA primary metagenome ERZ504575 (study PRJEB26092, sample SAMD00036297) | human gut metagenome | host: Homo sapiens | study: EMG produced TPA metagenomics assembly of... | reverse complement strand
CGGCTATCGGGCCTTCCACGACTGCAACAACCTGCAGAGCGTCAGCCTGCCTGAGACGCTGAAGGTCATCAACGAGGCGCGTTCTACTACTGCGAGAACCTGAAGACCCTGGGCCACACCGGCGACGGCGTCCTGCCCAAGGGCCTGACCACCATGGGCGTCAAGGCGTTCTACTTCTGCAAGGCCTCGGAGGGCGACTGGTGATCCCCGAGGGCGTCACCAGCCTCAGCGCCGGTATTTTCTATAATGCCTACGCCCTGACCAGCATCACCATTCCCGACACCGTCACCTCTATGGGCGCAAACGGCGACCAGTTCGCCAACTGCACGGCTGTAACCTCCGTGACTCTGTCCAAGAACCTGACCGAGCTGCCCAAGACGGCGTTCTTCACCTGCAAGAGCCTGAGAGAAACGATACAGTCTTGCCTTTGCCCAATGAAGTTACGGCGAATGCCTGGGCTGTGGATGCAGCCTGCTCCGGAAATCCCGGTCCGATGGAATACCAATGCATTGATCTTCAGACTGGTGCACAGGTTTTCCACTATGGTCCTATCCACGGCACCAACAATATCGGCGAGTTCCTCGCCATCGTCCACGCCCTCGCTCTGATGGCCCAGAAAGGCATTACCGACAAGGTAATCTACAGCGACAGCGTGAATGCCCAGCTCTGGGTAAACAAGAAGCAATGCAAGACCAAACTGGAGCGTACTCCTCAAACCGAGCAGCTCTATCAGATCATCGCCCGTGCCGAAAATTGGCTCCGCACCCACCCCATCACCGTCCCTATCTTTAAATGGGAAACGAAGAAGTGGGGCGAGATTCCAGCCGATTTCGGAAGAAAAGGATAATACTGACGATGCATAAAGCGGTTTGTATCGATTATTCCTCACTATGGCACAACATTGCCCCTTACCAGGCAATAACCTGCCATTGCCAGGCACAAAACGATACGTCGGGAGCTGGTAAAACAACCACTCTCTTTTTACTCTTCACTCTTCACCAAATCGGCTGAAACCCCGATAAACACTGGGGTTGCGAGAGGTGAAGAGTGGAGACAGCTCTTCACCCGTGCAAGTTTCTAAGCTACAGATATTTATGCCATTTCAGTGAAGAGTGAAGAGTATTTTTGAAAGTGGCTTGCATTCGGCCCAAAAATTTTGTTTCTCTGCACCGGCTATCGAAAGAGAAGTCATCTGTGTCTAAAAGACGGTCGTCTATTAAGACCCGCCGGAGGCTTAAATGATGCAGACGCCGGTCATCAATGAAGCCCCCAAAAGGACTAGGACTGTTATTTTATCCTCCAGGATACGAAAATACAAAAATAATTTGGAGGTTTCAGGAATTAATCGTAAATTTGCACCAAATCTAAACAGATTCATAACTAGCTAACTTGTAATTATTAATAATTCAACCAGACAATGAAACAAAAACATTTATTTTGGGGAGCTGCGGTTGCATTAACCTTCCTCTTCAGCGCATCAGCTATTGCACAACCTAGACACACCAAGAAAAAGGTGAAGAAGGTGGTGGAAACCAAAGTTGACGTCTGTCCATTTACCGACAAATGGGTAGAAGACGAAACTAAGTTTGAGGATCGCAAGGAAAAGGCGCACGCTACTTTCGTGCCTTATTCCTCTACTGCCACCATGCAGAAGGACGATTACTTCAAATTTCCATGGCTCACTCCTAAGCGTGCCAACTATCTGTTGCTCAACGGCAAGTGGAAATTCCACTATACAGCCGACTGGAAGCAGGGCAAGCCGGAAAAGGATGATTTCTGGGCAGACAACGCCGACGTTTCTTCATGGAAGGAACTCCAGGTGCCTCTCAACTGGGAGATGGCTGGATACGATGTGCCTGTATATAATAATGTGGGCTATCCTTTCGAGAACAAACCTCCGTTCATCACAGCCTTCAAGGATAATTTCGACAAGAATCCGGTAGGTTCTTATCGCCGTAACTTCAACCTGCCAGAGGGTTGGGAAACAGGCAAGCGTGTGTTCCTGCACTTCGACGGTGCCTGCAGCGCCATCGTGGTTTGGGTAAACGGAAAATATGCCGGCTATTCACAGGGTGCCAATACAGATGCTGAGTTCGATGTTACCAACCTCGTCCGCAAGGGCGACAACAACGTATCGGTTCGCGTTTACCGCTGGAGCGACGGCTCTTACCTGGAGGGACAGGATATGTGGCACCTCGGTGGTATTCACCGCGATGTTTATCTCGTAGCTACTCCAAAGACCTTCGTAGCAGATCATTACATCACATCTGCCCTGAACAAGGATTACACATCAGGCAACCTGAATGTTGACCTGACCATCGATAATGCAGCCAAGGAGAAATCTGAGAAGACGCTGGAGATCGAGCTCCTCGATCCACAGGGTAAGTCTGTTGCCAAGCAGTCTGCTCAGGTAGCGATGACCGCCAAGGATGCCCAGAAGAACTGTCGCCTTAGCATCGACAACCTCACCGGTCTGAAGGCCTGGACCTCAGAGCAGCCTAATCTCTATACCGTTATCGTTCGCCAGAAGGCAGGCGACCAGGAAGAGATGGTATTCTCTACCAAATACGGTTTCAGAGAGGTGACTATCAAGGATAAACTGGTTTATGTAAACGGCAAGCGAGTATTCTTCAAGGGTGTCAACACCCAGGATATTCACCCACTCTATGGTCACGCCATCGATGTGGAAACCATGCTTCGCGACGTAATCCTGATGAAGCAGGCTAACGTGAACACCGTTCGTACCAGCACTATCCTCGTCAGGCTAAGATGTATGCCATGTTCGACTACTACGGATTGTACTGCATGAACGAGGCTGACGTAGAGTGCCACAACAACCACTCACTTCCAACAACCCTACCTGCGCGCTGCTTATGTTGACCGCACAGAACGCATGGTATTGAGAGACCGCAACCATCCTAGCGTGGTATTCTGGTCACTCGGTAACGAGTCGGGCGGTGGCGACAACTTCCAGGCTACCTACGATAAGGTGAAGGAGCTTTTGCCTGGTCGCGACGCTTGGGTTCACTACGAGGGTTACAATCACGGTGCCAAGTACTCAGACTTCGGTTCAGACATGTATCCAAGAATCGAGGTAGTGAAGAAGCAGATGAACGGCCTCAACGACAAGCCTTACTTTATCTGTGAGTATGCTCATGCCATGGGTCAGGCTGTAGGTAACCTGCAGGAATACTGGGATCTCATCGAGGCAAGTACAGGTATTACCGGTGGCTGCATCTGGGACTGGGTTGACCAGGGAATCTACGATACACGCCGCATCCGCAAGGGTCTTCCTCTGAAGGATCCTAAGACCGGACTCCACTACTACACATCCGGTTACGACTACACCAAGATGAACAACGGTTACAGAGGATTCCAGGGCGACTTCATGAGCAACGGTATCATTACTCCAGGAAGAGAGTGGACAGCTAAGCTCACCGAGGTGAAGTATGTTTATAGAGACGTGAACTTCGAATCTTTCTACAGCCGCGTACTCACCTTGAAGAACAAGTGCGCATTCACCAATCTGGCTGATATCTATGATCTCAGCTACGAGGTGCTCCGCAATGGCGTTTCTGTAGAGAAAAACCAGGTGGCTATCCCATCAGTATTGCCAGGCAAGACCTGCGATATCAACATCCCATACACCACCGCTGTAGATGATAAGGCAGAGTATGTCATCACCTTCAGCCTCGTTCTGAAGAAGTCAACTTCCTGGAGCAAGCAGGGTTATGAGATGCTCAGCAGCAGTTCAAGCTTTCTGCAGAGAATGTAGCAGGCACATCTGTAGCCGACCCTACCTTCGTGCAGAAAGACCATGGCAAATTGCCAGCTATCGAGGAGAAGGGCAAGCTGAAGGTGAAGGATAACACCATCACCGGCAACGACTTCAGCATCACATTCGCAGAGGATGGAACCCTCGCCAACTGGACTTATCGCAATACTCAGCTCGTTCAGCCTAACGCAGGTCCTGACTTCAACGGTTTCCGCCGCATTGCCAACGATAACGTGAACCTGGTGCTACAGGTGGTGTTGCCGAGAACGAGAATAAGGAAGAGGGTGCACTCACCGGCAAGAAGATGATGGTGAAGGCTCCTAAGAAGCAGGGCAAGAACGTGGTTGTGGAAACTGCCGTTACCAACGGTAAGGATACTCACCAGATTGCTTACATCATCTATCCTAACGGAACCGTGGATATGAAGGTAACAACCAACAATTCTTCTGAGGAAACCCGAAAAATTGGTATTGCCATGCAGTTTGCTCCTGGTTTCGAGAACGTGGAGTATTATGCCAAGGGTCCTTGGAGCAACTACATCGACCGCCAGAGAGGTTCGCTGTTAGGTTTGTACAAGACCACCGTGGATGGCATGTTCGAAGAGCAGAGTGCTCCTCAGACCATGGGCGACCGCCAGGGCCTCCGCCAGTTGACATTGGACAACAACAGCACGAAGTTGCAGATTACCACCGAGGGCATGGTAGCCTTCTCGTTGTCTCACTTCGATGATGCCCAGTTCAACTACGACGTATTCTATGGTGGCAAGCATCCTTACGACCTGGTACGCTCTAACCAGATTTTCGCTCACTTCGATTTCTGGCAGCGTGGCATTGGTAACCGCAGCTGTGGTGGTGATTCTTGTCTGCCACAGTACATGACTCCAACAGGAGCTCATGAGTTCACCTTGCGCTTCACTCCGATGGCGAAATAAGGAAATAGAATAAGATATAAAAAAAGGTGGGTGCTACACAAATTGTTGTAGCACCCACTTTTTATATCTTGTCTTATTCTTATGTTTGAATGTTTAGTAATCCTGGATGTAGCCCTTGGTAAACATGTCATACGACAGGGCTTCCAGTTCAGCGAGCGTCATGTGCTCCACGGAATGCTCTATCTTGCGAATCAACTCGTCTCGCTTGAAATCGTCGTTATCGCTCAGGCGCGATGTAAATCTATTGCTCATTTCTTTACTTTGAACTTTGAATGTTGAACTTTGAACTTTATGATTAGCTTTGGGGCTTCTATGAAACTATTGGCGTTCATAGATATTGATGACGTTTCCATCATACGCCTCATGGCTCACTAACCGTATATTATGAGGAAGCTTGGGTGCTGCTGTTCCGGCAGTTACCACGTTTTCCACATCTGTGGATAAAGATGTTTCTACCCTGATTTCATCCCATAATCCGGCATCGAGGAAAGCCTGATGGGTGATGGCGCCACCTTCTACTATCAGCGACTGCACCTTATTATTATATAGGTACTGCATCATCTGCTTCAATACCTCTTCCTTACCCTTGGAGAAATCCAAACCCTCGAAACAAGGATGATGGCGATCGATGACCAGTCGCATCGGATCCTTTCCGCTCCAATCTCTTACGTTGAGCTGGCTATGGTCACGTTCATCGGTGATTCTACCCACCAGGATGGCATCATTCTCGGCACGAAGCTTATGCGAAAGCATCTTGGTAAAAGGCGACGAAATCGCCATTCCCTGATAATTATTATCCAAAAAACCATTCGCAGTCTGCGCCCATTTCAGGATGATATATGGTCGCTGATGGGTATTGAAGGTGATGAAGCGCTTGTTCAGTTCTAGGCATTCCGCCTCTAGAACACCCACCGTTACCTCGATGCCTGCCTCACGAATCTTCCGGATCCCACGACCCTGCACCTTGGCGAAAGGATCCACGCAGCCACAGACACATCTCCTTACACCTTTTCTTACGATAAGGTCGGCACAAGGAGGCGTCTTGCCATAATGAGAACAGGTTCGAGACTCACATAGATCGTGGCTTGGCTTAACAGATGCTCATCTTCAGGCTTAACTGAAGCAAAGGCATTAACTTCAGCGTGCCCCTCACCACATCTTACATGATAGCCCTCGCCGATGATTCTGCCCTCTTTGCTCACGATGACGGCGCCCACCATCGGATTAGGCTTCGCATTCTGCCTACCGTTCTTAGCCAACTGCAGGCAGCGGCGCATGAACATTTCGTCTATCTCCTGCAGACTAAGCGGTTCGCCCGTCTGCGGATTCAGAAAAGATACTTTATTTCGTTCCATATTCTATTTTTCTTCGTTTTTCTTACTCATTTTCGATAAATTGTCGTACCTTTGCTCTCAAATCAAATCGCAACAAGCAATATCAAGATGAAAACGTATCAGCAACTTTGGCAATCCCTCACCCCACTTTATGATGCTGGCGAAGCACAGGCTATCGTCCGCACCGTGCTTGATGTGAAGTACGGAATGACTCTGACCGACATAATCTGCGGCAAAGTTAATGAAATATCTGCAGACGAGGAAAGAAAACTGGAAGAAATTATCATAAGACTGCAAAAAGGAGAACCTGTGCAGTATGTTTTGGGCGAAGCCGACTTTGCCGGTAGGCCCTTTCACGTGGAGCCAGGCGTGCTGATTCCAAGACCGGAAACCGCAGAACTCTGCCAATGGATAGAGAAGGATATGATCGAAAAATCAATCGTTTCTTCGGAAGATTCTCCAGAAGATTCTTCGGGAAATTCTCCTCAGGCGACAGACGACGCCAGTCTGATTCTTGATATTTGCACAGGATCCGGCTGTATTGCCATCACATTAGGACTCAACATTCCTAATTCAGAGGTTACAGGATGGGATATTTCGGAAGATGCCCTCCGAATAGCACAGGGAAATGTGGAAATGATGAAAGCCGGAAATGTCAGAATAGAACATCAGGATGCATTGGCTTTGCCAAAAGCAGCAGAGACTGATAACGAAAAAATGAAGGGCAACGATGATAAAGAGGTTGTGAAGCCCAAGGGTAAAGCAAAGACTCCTTCCACCCCAAAATGGGACCTCATCGTGAGCAATCCTCCTTATATCTGCGAAAAGGAGAAAGCGGATATGGAAAAGAATGTGCTGGAGCACGAACCGAGCCTCGCCCTCTTCGTTCCCGATGAAGACCCGCTGAAATTCTACAGAGCCATCGCCGAATATGCATCTTCAGCACTCAAATCCGGAAGAGCATTATACTTCGAGATTAATCCTATCTACGAAAAGGAGACCCGGGAAATGCTGCTAAAACTTGATTTCAAGGATATAGAAACCAAGGAAGATGCTTTCGGAAAGAAGAGAATGATGCGAGCTATAAAATAGTCTATTAGATAAGCGGATTGCAAATCTACCCAGAAAGTCCACCGCCAGACGTCCCTGCGGATTTGCAATCCGCAGTAAAAAAAGGTTCGACCTATCAAAACCGGAGGATTTGTAATCCTCCCAATAAAACATAAATGCATTATGGAATATTATAACAACTCCAAGCGCCCCAAGAAGCCGATGACAGAGCAGCAGGCACTCCTGAAGCTCACCACTCTCTGCACACAAGCCGAACATTGCTCGCAGGAAATGCTCGGATAAGATGAAGAAGTGGGAACTCCCAGAGGATGCCATCGCACGAAATATGGAATTCCTGACCCAGAAGAAATTCATCGATGACGAGCGATTCACCCGCTTCTTTATCAACGACAAGATAAAATACAATAAATGGGGCCGAAGGAAAGTGGAACAGGCTCTCTGGATGAAGCACATCCCGAAGGAAATCTCCGACCCAATCTTCGAAGAAATCGAGGACGACATGTATTTGGAAACCCTCCTTCCTCTCCTAAAAAACAAATACAAAAACATCAAAGCCAAAAACGACTACGAACGCTCGATGAAACTCATCCGCTTCGCCCTCGGCAGAGGCTATGGTATGGATGTGATTCACAAATGCATCGACAAAATGAAAGAAGAAGATCTGGGAGACATCGATTTCGAAGACGACTTCTAAAGTATTGAAGTTTAGCGAGAAGAAGATACATACGGCTAGAATAGCCGCATAGGAGACGCTCACTAAAGTTCTATGTAAACATAAGAATCTAATCATAATGTTCAAAGTTCAAAGTCCAAAGTAATAATATGAAGCTCAGCCTGTTAGGAAATATCATAGATTTTCTCTTTCCCCGTTACTGTGCCATCTGCGATGAGCGACTGTTGGCACAGAGGAGATGCTATGCGCCACCTGTCTCCAGGACCTCCCGATTACCCCAACCTGGGAAGCCCCCTATGAGAACAATATGGCTAAGATGTTCTGGGGGCGCATTCCTATCGAAAAAAGCGTCGCCCTCTTCTATTATCACAGCCACTCCAATCCAAGTTACATCATCTACAAACTGAAATACCATCATCGTCCAGATACCGGAAACTATCTGGGAAGACTCATCGCCAGCAAAGGTATCGAATCAGACTTCTTCAAGGATATAGATGCCATCATCCCTATCCCCATCACGAAGTCAAGAAGGAAGACCCGCGGCTATAATCAGAGCGAGGAATAGCCAGGGGAATACAGGAAAGAACCCATCTCCCCATTATCACAGATGCATCCGACGAGTAACCTTCACCGAAAGTCAAACCCAAAAGGACAGATGGCAACGACTGGAAAACGTAAAGCATGTATTCCAGCTATCAGATACCTATCACGACAAAGACGGCAAACATCCCATCACCGATCTTGCCGGCAAGCATCTGCTTATCGTCGATGACGTCTGCACCACAGGCGCCACCCTCATCTCCTGCTGCAAAGAACTGCAGAAGGCAGGCAAGATGAAATTCAGCATCGCTACCATAGGATGGGCTGCAGAATAAGCACCAAATTTCTAGCCAACTTCCCAGCCAAGTTTCCCTTCAGCCCCCGCCCAGCCCCCACTTTGCAAGCCAATATCAAGCACAAGGTATAAAAAATCTATAATAAATGGCCTATTTATATGGATAACTCGTTTTTTGTAGTACCTTTGCAAAGAAATAATAATAATTTAATCCTTATATGATTATGGACAAGCTAAAGAAAGAATTCGCATCTAAGTTATTGAAGGTTAAGGCTATCAAATTGCAGCCTAACGATCCTTTCACTTGGGCTTCTGGTTGGAAGTCTCCTTTCTATTGTGACAACCGCAAGACCCTCTCTTTCCCAGAACTCCGCAACTATGTGAAACTCGAACTCGTTCACGCTATCCTGGAGCAGTTCCCAGAGGCTGATGCTGTAGCCGGAGTAGCTACTGGTGCCATCGCGCAGGGTGCTTTGGTTGCTGACGAACTGAACATGCCTTTCGTATACGTTCGTTCTAAACCAAAGGATCACGGTATGCAGAACCTCATCGAAGGTCAGCTCGACCCTAAGGCTAAGGTTGTGGTAGTAGAAGACTTGATTTCTACCGGCGGCAGCTCACTCAAGGCAGTAGAAGCTCTCCGCAAGAACGGCAACGAGATTGTGGGCATGGTAGCTAGCTATACCTATGGTTTCCCTATCGCCGAGAAGGCTTTTGCTGATGCTAACGTAAAGCTGGTTACTTTGACCGACTATGAGCACGTAGTGGCAGAGGCTCTGGAGACTGGCTATATCAAGCAGGAAGACGTAGAGCTGCTCCACGAGTGGCGCAAGGATCCAGCTAACTGGAAGAAGTAATCAAGCTGACCCATCAATAATGAGTACAAGTACATTCGAAAGTAATATCAAACAGATTCCTCACAAGCAGAATCTGTTTACCGTACATTGAGCGATCTGAACAATCTGCAGATGCTCAAAGACCGCTTCGAGCAGGTGAAAGACCAGATTCCTGAGGACAAGAGAAAGGAAATGGAAAAGCTGAAGGACCTCAAGTTTGATAGCGACAGCATCTCTATCACAGCACCTATGGTGGGTGAAATCAAGATGCGCATCATCGACCGCGAGGAGCCTAAGACCATCAAGTTTGAAACAGAAAACAGCCCTGTTCCTTTCAACTTCTGGATTCAGCTGCTCCCTACAGGCGAGTTCTCATGCAAAATGAAACTCACCATCAAGGCAGAACTTAACATGTTTATCAAGGGTATGGTGAAGAAGCCATTGCAGGAAGGCATCGAAAAATTGCTGATGCGCTTGCGATGATTCCTTACCAGGATTAATAAATAAAGAAATTATGGCACATAAACTTGGGAAAAGAACTTCGAAGTAAACAAGGAAATTGAAAGATTCACCGTAGGAAGAGACCGCGAGCTCGACCTCTATCTCGCCAAGTATGACGTGCTGGGCAGTATGGCACACATCACCATGCTCGAAAGCATCGGACTCCTGGAGAAAGATGAACTCACCCAGCTCCTTGCCGAACTGAAAAACATCTACGCCATCGCCGACAAGGGCGAATTCATAATAGAAGACGGCGTAGAAGACGTTCATTCCCAGGTAGAACTGATGCTCACCCAGAAACTGGGCGACATGGGCAAGAAGATTCATTCGGGTAGATCACGCAACGACCAGGTTCTCGTAGACCTCAAACTCTTCACCCGTCATGAGTTGAAGGAGATTGTGGACGCCGTGAAGATTCTCTTCGACGAGTTGATTCAGAAGAGCAACCAGTATAAGGACGTGCTGATGCCGGGCTACACCCATCTGCAGGTGGCTATGCCTTCATCATTTGGTCTCTGGTTTGGCGCTTATGCTGAAGGACTTGCCGATGACATGCTCTTCCTTCAGGCTGCTTACCGCATGACCAACCGCAACCCATTGGGTAGCGCTGCCGGCTATGGAAGTTCATTCCCATTGAACCGCACCATGACCACCGAACTTCTCGGTTTCGACAGCATGGACTATAATGTGGTTTATGCACAAATGGGCAGAGGAAAGATGGAGCGCAACGTGGCTTTCGCCATGGCTACCGTGGCAGGAACTTTGGCAAAGATGGCTTCGACGCCTGCATGTTCAACTGTCAGAACTTCGGTTTCGTGAAATTGCCTAAGGAGTGCACCACCGGTTCGAGCATCATGCCACACAAGAAGAATCCAGACGTATTCGAGTTGATTCGCGCCAAGAGCAACAAGCTCCAGAGCCTTCCACAGCAGGTAATGCTCATCATGAACAACCTGCCAGTAGGCTATTTCCGCGATCTTCAGATTATCAAGGAAGTGTTCCTCCCTGCCTTCGACGAGTTGAAGGACTGTCTGCAGATGGCTGCCTACATCATCAACAAGATGGAGGTGAACGAGCATATTCTTGACGATCCTCGCTACGACCCTATGTTCTCAGTAGAAGAAGTGAACCAGCTTGCAGCCAACGGAATGCCATTCCGCGATGCTTACAAGAAGGTAGGACTGGAAATCGAGGCTGGCGAATTCAAGCCAAACAAGGATATTCATCATACTCACGAAGGCAGCATCGGCAATCTCTGCAACGACAAGATTCAGGCGCTGATGGACCAGACCCTCTCTGAGTTCCACTTCGAGCGCATGGAGAATGCCGAGAAGAATCTTCTGAAATAAAGACAGAAAGGTTTCTGCATGAAGAATAGCATATATAATAAGGTATATATATATAATAAGGTGAAGAGCATAGCAGGAATAGCTATGCTCTTACTTTGTTCGTGCGATGCAGAAAACAGCATCAGCACCAAATATCCCTGCCAGTTCTACTTCAAGTCGCAATACCATCCGGGCACAAGTCTGGAAACAGCCTCAACGGAACGGGCGTCTACACGATGGTTAGTGCCAAAAAGGTAAATGGAGCCTGGAATATCTATTCTACATTAAACGATGGCAAAAACAAGACGGAAACCATCATCCTCTCTACAGCGAAGGAGAATTATGCCAACTATACCTATTTGGGAGCGGGCAACGACCCTAAAGATGCCAAAAAGAACGGCTTCATCATGGGATTATCCAACTTCAGCGGACCTGTAGCCTGGGACCGCCAATGCCCCAACTGTCTGGAACAATATGGCGGCACCAACTATCCGCTGGAATGGACCGGCAACCGCCAATCGGTTATTTGCGACAAATGCAAACGCATCTACAGCCTGGAAAACGGAACCATCACAAGCGGCGGAAAGAGCAAAAGCGACAAGCCGCTGATGCAATATCGGGTAACCTACGGCGGCAAAGGAACCGATATATACGTGGGAAACTAAGCAGAAACGGAGGGCAAACGAAAAAAATGGCGCTTTCTTGTCTTAAAAAATGTAAATCGTTTGGAGATTTAAAGAAATAGCATTATCTTTGCACCCACATAACGCGGAAATAGCTCAGTTGGTAGAGCACAACCTTGCCAAGGTTGGGGTCGCGGGTCCGAGTCCCGTTTTCCGCTCAACTCTTAACGTTTACCATGCCGCAATGGTGGAATTGGTAGACACGAGGGACTTAAAATCCCTTGGCCAGTAATGGCTGTGCGGGTTCGAGTCCCGCTCGCGGCACCTTAAAGTTTTTCCTTATGAAAATTTGCTTACATCTTCATTTTATTCATTACGCTGGTTTTAACATCATGTGGTGTTAGCAGTGGGCATTTCAAGTTTGAAGGCAAATTTCTCAACATGAATCAAGGCGAGTTTTATGTATACAGTCCTGACGGGGGCTTCGAAGGCGTTGACACCATCAAGGTAGAAGGCGGTCGTTTTACTTTCGAAACCGAATGTAAGGAAGATTTTACCATCATGCTTGTTTTCCCTAATTTCTCTGAGCAGCCTATCTTCGCAAAATCGGGCAAATCAGTAGAAATCAAGCAGATGCTTCGCACCTTAAGGAAATGGAGGTAAGCGGAACCGAGGATAACGAACTGATGACAAAATTCCGCAAGAACATTCTGAAAGATACGCCACCTGAGGCTAAAAAGCATGCTGAAGACTTCGTCAGAGAACATCCGAATTCTGTGTGCAGCATCTATCTGATCAAAAAATACTTCATCACTTCTACACAACCTGATTACCGCAAGGCGCTCTCACTCATCAATATCGTAGAGAAGGAACAGCCTAAAAACGGACAGTTGGCTAAGATGAAGCAGTTGGCAGAAACCATGAAGAATGTAGGCACCGGTGCAACCCTGCCTTCATTTACAGCATACGATATCAACGGAAAACTCGTTTCTAGTACAGAAATGAGCAGCGCTCCGGTTGCCGTAATCTACACCTGGGCTACCTATAACTATGACAGCCAGGACATGCAACGCGAACTGAAGAGCCGTCAGAAGAAATCGAACGGCAAGCTTAAGCTGATGGCTTTCTGTCTGGATGCCAGCAAGAGCGAATGCAAGAACAACATCAAGCGCGACTCTATCGCATGCCCTATCATCTGCAACGGCGAAATGCTGGAAGACAGGACCTTGAAGAAGTTGGGATTGGGAAACCTTCCTGACAACATCATACTTCAAAATGTAAAATCATCGCCCGAGGCATGAAAAAGCAAGAGCTTTACAATAAGCTCGACCAACTGCTAAAATAAATACTTTCGAGCTAGTCAAGAACCCATAAAAAGCACGCCTATATGTTAGTAAAGACATATTGTGCAGCAGTTAACGGACTAGAAGTAACTACTGTAACCGTAGAAGTAAGCCTCAACAGAGGCGTCATGTACCACCTCACAGGCTTAGGCGACGAGGCGGTCAAGGAGAGCCGTAACCGAATTTCAGCAGCTCTCCAGTATAGCGGCTTCAAATTTCCGATAGCCGACATCACTATCAATCTGGCTCCAGCTGACCTCCGGAAAGAGGGCAGCAGTTTCGACTTGCCGCTTGCAATCGGACTTCTAGGCGCCAACAACAACATTCCCGAAGATCATCTGAAAGAGTACATGATGGTAGGCGAGCTGAGCCTTGACGGTACGCTCCAGCCTATCAAAGGTGCCCTACCGATAGCCATCAGAGCAAGAGCAGAGCACTTTAAGGGACTGATTGTGCCGGAACAGAACGCTCGGGAAGCGGCTGTCGTAAACAATCTTGAGGTTTACGGCATGAAAACACTTTTCGAAGTCATACAATTCATGAGCGACAGAAGCAATCCTTCTCCTACAATAGTTGACACCCGCAAGGAATTCTACGAAAACCAGGCACATTGTGAATACGATTATGCAGATGTTCGCGGTCAGGAGAACGTGAAAAGAGCGCTCGAAGTGGCTGCGGCTGGCGGACACAACCTGATTATGGTAGGTCCTCCAGGTTCTGGAAAGTCGATGATGGCAAAACGTTTGCCGTCCATCCTCCCCCCTCTCACGCTATCTGAGAGTCTGGAAACAACACAAATTCACTCCATTGCAGGCAAACTGGGCAAGAATGTATCACTCATTTCCCAACGCCCGTTCCGGTCTCCTCACCATACCATCTCTCAAGTGGCTCTGGTAGGCGGTGGAACATCTCCACAACCGGGAGAAATATCGCTCGCCCATAATGGCGTTCTGTTCTGCGATGAACTTCCGGAGTTCAATAAAACCACTCTGGAAGTACTCCGCCAGCCATTGGAAGACCGCCACATCAACATCAGCAGAGCAAAATATTCTACAGATTACCCATGTTCATTCATGTTTGTGGCAAGTATGAACCCCTGTCCATGCGGATATTATGGTGATCCGACACATCGTTGTGTCTGCACGCCAGGCCAGATTCAAAGATACATGAACAAGATTTCGGGTCCGTTACTCGACCGCATCGACATCCAATGTGAAATCAGTCCCGTTCCTTTCCAGGATATATCGAAGGCAGCACCAGGTGAGCCAAGTGCAAAGATCAGAGAAAGAGTCATCAAGCAAGAGAAGTTCAAGCCGAAAGATTCAAAGATTATAAAGGCATCCATTGCAACGCCCAGATGACCGAAAGAATGATTCATAGTTGCCGAACCCGACGAACAAGGTATCGAACTGCTCCGAATGGCAATGGAGAAGCTTTCTTTGTCAGCCAGAGCCTATAACAGAATACTGAAAGTGGCACGAACCATTGCTGATTTGGCAGGAAGTGAACAGATTAAGCCTGACCATATAGCAGAAGCCGTGGGATACAGAACCCTCGACAGAGGCGATTGGGCAGAAAGAGGACATTTATAATCATAAAGAAGATATATGTAAAAGGATAAAAATCCGTTTTTTCCAATCACTCGCTCTAAAAAGTTGGATTTATAAAGGGAAAAAGGGAGAAAAAAATAGAAGAATAGCCATTTTAAAATAGTTACAAACCTATTTTAGAATGGCTATTTTCTTTTGTCATTACGAAAATATTATCCCATAAAGACAAAAGTACTATAAAAAAACAGACAAAACGAATAGCAAAATCGTCCAAGACGGGGTGATTTCTATTCTCTAAGGTATAATAATTGATTTAAATTAGCTTTTAAATTTACGAAAATCTCTAATTCTAATAAAAATTACCCCACATAGGATAAAAAAATGCATTACCTTTGCAAACGTAAAAAGAAAGCTAGCACAACGCTGGTTTAATTATTAACAACAAAACTATTAAGATTTATGGATTGCATTTTTAAAATTACAAACGCAGTAAAGAAGATTGGTTTCGTAATTCTTCTTGCAGAGTTGGCCGTTATCGCCTATATGAACGTAATGTAAGAAATCTCTCTATAGATATAAATATATAAGGAGGAAGTTTTCTACATACTAAGGTAATTAGATTGTAAAAGGTCAACAACATAAGTTGTCAGAACGAATAAGCTCTTAGAAAAGTAAATGATAATAATTAGGTACAATCCTATCAGGGAGGAGTCTGATGGAAATGTACAAGATGGGAGGCTCTTGCAGAGATGCGAAGGGCCTTTTTTTGTATCCTGCCCTACGCTATCCTTACTATAAAAACACTAAAGAACCCAGCTTTTTACACCTTATTATATATATAAGTAAGAAAAAGCGACGATAATTCTTTCTTATCTCCAACATTTTTTGTAATTTTGCAGCCAAATAACAAATATATTAGCTAATATGGAACAAAAGAACTTTAAACGTACTACCGTGACTGCGGCTTTGCCTTATGCCAACGGTGGTGTGCACATTGGTCACCTGGCAGGTGTATACGTGCCAGCCGATATCTATGTTCGCTATCTCCGCCTCAAGAAGCAAGATGTTGTCTTCATCGGCGGTAGCGATGAGCATGGTGTACCTGTTACTATCCGTGCCAAGAAAGAAGGAATTACCGTACAGGAGGTGGTTGACCGCTATCATAACCTCATCAAGAAGAGTTTCGAGGACTTCGGTATCTCTTTTGATATTTACAGCCGTACCACTTCGCCTACTCACAATAAGTTTGCTTCAGACTTCTTCCGCACACTCTATGACAAGGGCGTATTGGAAGAAAAGGTAGAGGAGCAGTTCTGCGACGAGGTAACAGGCGAATTCCTTACCGACCGTAATATCGTGGGTACTTGTCCTCGCTGTGGTGCAGAGGGTGCTTATGGCGACCAATGCGAGAAATGTGGTGCTACCCTCTCTCCTGAGGAGCTCATCAACCCTACCAACAAGAACAACCCTGGTCATGGTCTCGTAAAGAAGCCTACCAAGAACTGGTATCTTCCATTGAACAAGTATCAGGATTGGTTGAAGAAGTGGATTCTGGAAGGCCACAAAGAGTGGCGTACCAATGTTTACGGCCAATGCAAGAGCTGGTTGGATATGGATCTTCAGCCACGTGCCATGACACGCGACTTGGATTGGGGTATTCCTGTTCCAGTAGAGGGTGCAGATGGAAAGGTGCTCTACGTTTGGTTCGATGCACCTATCGGCTACATCTCAAACACCAAGGAACTCTGCGATGCTCATCCAGAAAAGTGGGGAACATGGCAGAAGTGGTGGCAGGATTCTGAGACCCGTCTTGTTCACTTCATCGGTAAGGACAATATCGTGTTCCACTGCATCATCTTCCCTACCATGCTGAAGGCTCACGGCGACTATATCTTGCCAGACAACGTACCAGCCAACGAGTTCCTGAACCTGGAGGATGATAAGATTTCAACATCCCGCAACTGGGCTGTATGGTTGCACGAGTATCTCGTAGATTTGCCAGGCAAGCAGGATGTATTGCGCTATGTATTGACAGCCAATGCGCCTGAGACCAAGGACAACAACTTACCTGGAAGGATTTCCAGGAGCGCAACAACTCTGAGTTGGTTGCCATTTACGGTAACTTCGTAAACCGTGCCCTCCAGCTCACCAAGAAGTATTGGGGCGGCGTAGTTCCTGCCTGTGGTGAATTGCAGGAGGTAGATGAGAAGGCTATCGCTGAGTTCAAGGACGTGAAGGAGAAGGTAGAGCAGTATCTCAACGTATTCAAGTTCCGTGAGGCTCAGAAAGAGGCTATGAACCTGGCTCTATCGGTAACCGATACATCACAGAGTGTGAGCCTTGGAAGGTTTGGAAGACCGATCCTAAGCGTGTGGAGACCATCCTGAACATCTCCCTCCAGTTGGTTGCCAACCTCGCTATCGCCTTCGAGCCATTCTTGCCATTCTCTTCTGAGAAACTCCGCAAGATGATCAATATGCCTAACTTCGAGTGGACTCAGCTCGGCAGCACAGATTTGCTCAAGGCTGGTACCCAGCTCGGTGAGCCTGAATTGCTCTTCGAGAAGATTGAGGATGAGGTTATCGAAAGACAGCTCCAGAAGCTTGCTGACACCAAGAAGGCTAACGAGGAGGCTTCTTATCAGGCTGCTCCTATCAAGCCAGAGGTTAGCTTCGATGATTTCGAGAAACTCGATATCCGCGTAGGTCACATTCTGAACTGCGAGAAGGTGAAGAAGTCTAAGAAACTCCTGAAGTTCACCATCGACGATGGTTCTGGCGTAGAGCGCACCATCTGCTCAGGTATCGCAGCCTACTACGAGCCAGAGCAGTTGATCGGCAAGGACGTATTTGTTCGTAGCCAACTTGCTCCTCGCAAGATGATGGGCATCGAGAGTCAGGGTATGATTCTAAGTGCTGTCAACTTCGACGGCTCATTGAACGTAACTTCTCTCCTTGGTAAGGTTAAGCCAGGAAGCCAGGTTGGATAAAGAATCATAGAATCATCTGATTATCAGATAAGGTAAAAGCCTCAAATCCTTTGCGGATTTGAGGCTTTTCTTATTTCTATCCAAATATTCTCTTACAATGTAAACCGATACCCCACGGTAAAGGTCAGAGCCTTGTTCTTACAGTTATCCCAATCACCCTTGCCAGCCTTCGTCAGGCTCACGTTGTAACGGGCATCCAGAATCACGTTCATATATTCATAGCTCAAGCCCAAAGGAATGGCTACATCCACCTTCTTGGCAGGCCAAGGAGCTTCGGTTTTCTGCATATCCTTGTATGTAACAGACCCGTTTTTATCCTTCTGAGGTCGGTTTCCTCTCTTTTCACCTTGCCGTCGCCACAAAGGAATCCCACCTGAATGCCTGCATTCACCGATAAACCCTCTACAAGATAGGCTTTCAGCATGAGCGGTACCTGGATATAATCGAGGTTCACATGATGATTCTTAATACCTGTATATTCCCCTTTTTCAGCATTCTCAGTCAACTCACAGTCAGGGAAACGCATACCCTGTCGGGCATAATAAGCACCCAGCGTAACACCCAGGCTCTTATCTATGCGATATTCCACATCTGCGCCACCCATGAATCCTGCCTGATACTTAGGCTTTAGCGAGATTCCCTTCTCAGGTTCGAGGACCAATCCGCTCCAGTTAGTCAGAGATACACCAATACGAGGAATTACCGAGAATCTGCCTACCGGATTCTCCACGTCTTGTGCCTTTGCTCCCACCACAGCAAGCAGCAGCACCATCATTATAACTATTTTCTTTTTCATTTCCACAACAGTTTGTATATCATAATAACAAGAAACAAGAGATAATATTGCATCCAACTGTCATTTTTCTCCATGAAAGACCTGTTCTCGTAAAGTGTTATACAATGACACTCGTTTAAACAGTAACAAAAAGCAATATTTACCCTTCTACTATCTTCCATTCACCAATGGTTCGCTTCTGGCTGTCGTAGTTGATTCCTACTTTTACCATTCGTTTGCCGTTAGCTGAATAAGGAATGAGATAGCCTTTGTCATCAATCTGCTGCAAAGCTTCCTCAGCCGTCTTATCAAACTTCAGTTCCATCACATAGATTGTATCCGGCATATGAAGAACGGCATCAGCTCTGCCTATTGCACTATCCTCCTCCACCAAGATGTAAGCACCCATCAAATTAAAAATGAGATAAAAGACCGTTTGGAAGTCCTTCTCGTTCTTGTTGGCAAGTCGATTGGAGATACTGGCGAGATAAGCCTGCATTTTCTGCAAAGCACCATCCATATTATTGTTATATAGTTGCTCCAAAAAGTCGAAGATGAAACTATTATTGTTCAACGATATTGGAGAGAGATAGTTAGGAGCCAAGGAACGAACCATCCCTACACGCACTTCCTTGTTTGGATAATCCAGCTGATAGCTCTGCAAGATAGGATTATACTTCTTGATGGTGAGATACCCACTCTGATAAAGCAATGGTAAAGCAGAAGTCATCTGCTCAGGGGAGACATCGAAATCATCCACCCCTACGGATTTCTGTTCTATATCCATCACACCCACATGATGTTTGCGTAAAGTGTTGATAATGTATGCAGGAGTACCAGAACTAAACCAATAAGCTGCTATTTCCTTACTTCTCAACGCTTTAACCAGACTAAACGGATTAAACACATCTTCTGATTTTTTACTGAAATGATAACCATCATAATATGAACTCAACTCGGCAACCGTTTCATCAAAAGTTTTTCCCAAAGACTTGGCTAGCAACTCAACATCAGGCTTCATCGCCGTCAGTAGTTCAGTCTTGCTGATACCACAGATAGCAGAATACTGATCGAACATGCTGATATTATCCAAATTATTGATCTCGCTAAAGATACTCAACTGAGAGAACTTGGTGATACCCGTGATAAAGGTAAATTCCAGCCAAGGGTCGAGATATTTCAATGGGCTATAGAACTTCCTCATAACCAAGCGCAATGGCATCAAACTTTCCTTCTCATGCACGACATCCAAGAGAGGAGCATCATATTCGTCTATCAAAACGACCACCTTTTGCCCCGTCTTCTTATAGGCACGCTTTACCAAAGACTGCAAACGCTGGCTCGGCTGCACCGCCAATTCGTCACGTCCATAGACCTGCTCGTATTCTGAAAGCATGTAGCCCAGCATCTCTTCTAACCCTTCGGGTGTCTGATTTTTGGCAGTACTCATGTCGAAGTGAAGAACAGGACGTTTCACCCATTCTTTCTCATATTCGCCAAGTGCCAAACCATCAAACAGTTCCTTCCTGCCCTCATAATATGCCTGGAGCGTAGAGACAAAAAGCGACTTACCGAATCGTCTTGGACGACTCAGAAACACATATTTAGAACCATTACGCAAGAAATCGACAATATACCTTGTCTTATCTACGTACACATAATTACCCTCTCGTATATCAGAGAAAGTTTGCATTCCTACTGGGTATTTTCTTATCTCTTCCATAGCCATATTTCTTTAGACGGTGCGAAGTTACGAATAAAATATCAGATACGCAAATAAAAAGACAAAAAAAAGAGAGGCGAGCTTCACAGCCAGCCTCTCCCGAGAGATTTATAGAAAATACCACTCATGGCATTCCTATATCTTGATTAAAAATATTATCTTATTAATATTCAGGGTTCTGTTGAAGAGCCTTGTTGTAATCAATCTCAGACTGTGGGATAGCCATAATGGTACGATAATCATTGTACTTCACCTCCTGATTAGCCTGGTTTGTTACACTCTGACGATTACGCCAGTAAGCGAATGTAATCTGGTTCTCGCAGAACATCTCGATTTCATATTCATGAAGAATGTCTGCAAGTGTAACAGAAGTCTTATCTGTATAACCGGCAATACGGTTCTTGTCGATAGCATTGATATACTGAGCTGCTTTGGCACTTGTCTTTGCCAAATCGTATGAACCAGAGTTGTCAAGATGCCACTGTGCCTCAGCAGCAATCAGATACATCTCTGAGAGGCGGAGCAACTTAGTGTTGTTAACATAGAGGTTGCCGTTACGGCCTGGATACTTGTTAGGATAGAAACCTGCAGCCTTCTTGTAGCTAGCTGCAGACTGATCCTTGATCAAGCCAGCACGAATATCCTTATCCTTGTTGGCTACAAGATACTTATACAGGTAACCCTCCTCGTTGAAAGCATTCTCTGAGTAACCATCAGCATCACAGTAGTAACCAGGAGCATAACGCTGCTGGTTATACTTGTCGGTCTGCATGAACTCCAGAATGGTTTCATCTGCCTTCTCCTTAGTCCAAGCCTCAACATAATTGTCGCGGTTCAACATCTTGAAACCACCCTCACCAATTACTTCCTTAGCATCAGCCAAAGCCTCTGCATACTGACCATTATAGAGGTAAGCACGGGCACGAAGACCTAGAGCTGCATAATAGTTGAAGTAACCATTATCAGACTTCTTCTCCAACAAAGGAAGTGCATCTGTAAACTGCTTGATAATGAATGTGTATGTAGATGCCAAATCTGTACGAGTACCCTTGTAATCCTTGTCAAATACCTGGTCAGAAAGAACCAGACCGAGTTCGCTTGCTGGATTCTCTACAGTAGTAGGGATGTGGCAGAACATACGAGCCAAGTCGAAGTGCAACATACCTCTCCAAGCTAACAGCTGTCCTTTATAGTTATTGATTTCGGCAGCATCGCCTTCAACCTGGCCATTTTCGATAGACTTCAATGCGCTATTCACATTACCCAAAGCCTGGTAGAATGCGAAATATGCATAATCATTGAATGAACCTTTAGAATTGTACATGTAAAATCTGAGCTCACCCAACTGATTGTTGTCTGCAGTTACCTTGAAATCGTTGCAGCGAGTATCTGCAAAGAGGGCGAATTCTGACGCATAAGTCATTCTGCTTTCTGTCAATACATAAGCAATACCATTCACTGCATTACGCAAGTCAGATGTAGTTGTGATAGCAGACTCAGTAGGCAACTCAATAGATGGCTCCTGGTCCAGGAAGTCGCTGCATGATGAGAACATCATGCCAACGGCAATACCCAATGCTAAATATATCTTTTTCATATCCTATTTTCCTATGAATTAATTAAAAACTAAAGTTGAGACCGAACAAGAACTGACGTGTTGTAGGAGTATCGGTCTGGCGATAACCATTGATATCAACATCTGGATCAATATCCTTAGCTGCGTTGTAAATCAGGAATGGATTGGTTGCACGGAAATAAATGCGCAAGTTGCTGATATACTTCTTGAAGTAAGGCAGAGTCCAACCGAATGTGATGTCACGTACGCGGATGTTGTCTGTTGAGATAATCTCACGGGTAGAGAACTTATCAGAACGGAATGGGTTAGCGTAGATAGGACGTGGGAACTCGGTCTGGTCACCTGGCTTCTGCCAGTAATTGCCAGCCACACGCTTAGATACATTGAATGAACCCACACGCACACCGTCGCTATAGGTAAGGAAGTAACCCGGATAATCGAACATATCGGCACCAAACTGATATGAAATCATGAATGAAAGGTCGAAATCCTTATAGCGGAAGGTATTGGTCATACCGCCTACCCAGTCAGGCACACCCTTGCCTACAATGGTGCTACCAGCCTTGCTATACTCGTTGGTTACACCCTTAGACTCATCCTCAGGATCAATCCAGAATTCCATCAAACCAGTCTCTGAGTTGACACCCTTAGCCTTTGGCAGGAAGAATGTATGCATAGACTCGCCCTCACGGAGGATATACATGTTACCGTCGCCATACTGAACGTCGTCACCATTAGGCAACTTGTTTACCTTGATGCTCTGCTTGGTAAGGTTGAAGTCTGTGGTCCAGGTGAAATCCTTTGTGCGGATATTCTGAGAACTGATAGAGAACTCAAGACCCTGGTTCTTCAACTCACCGATGTTGTTCCAGTATGAGCTGAAACCTGTTACATAAGAAGTTGGTGAAAGGAAGAGAAGATCCTTTGTCAACTTGTTATAGTAATCGAAGGTAAGAGTTACTCGGTTGAAGAGTGTCCAATCCAAACCTACGTTAAAGTTGTGAGACTTCTCCCAACCCAATGTTGTGTTAGAGATGTTGCTCCAATAGATACCTGGCTCAGAGCCGTAACCACCGGTTGTTGCGTATGTACCCATATAACCATAGTAGTCTGTTGGCAAGTTACCATTGGTACCATAAGAGAGACGGAGCTTCAAATCACTGAACAGGTTGTTACCCTCCAAGAACTTCTCGCTACTGATGCGCCATGCACCTGATACAGAGAAGAAGTCTGCCCAACGGTTGTCTGAAGAAAGACGTGAAGAACCGTCACGACGATAGCTAGCAGACAAGTAATACTTGTTGTCGTAGTTATAGTTTACGCTACCCAACCAAGACATCATGGTTGCACAGTTGGTGTAGCTGGCATTGCTGTTAGCCTGACCATTAGACAACTCTGGCAACTTATGTGTAGAGTAGTTTTGAGAGCTGGCAGTCAATGTCATCAAGTTACGCTTCTCTGCCTCATAACCTACCATGCAGTGAGATTATGCTTGTCAAAGCTGCGGGCATAGTTCAAAGTGTTGGATGAAGTCAAAGTCTTGCTGGTGTAGTTCCAACGCTGACCCATACCGTTCAGTGACTGACCATTACCACTATTAGGAGCCCAGAATTCACGGATGTTGTTGGTCATATAGTCGAAACCGAAGATTGAACGCAATGTCAGATTGAATGGCAACTTGAGTTCACCCTCAACATTGGTCAAGCTACGCATCAACTCTGAATCCAAAGTCTCAGCATATTCACCACCCTCCTGTCCGAACATCAGGTTTGGATTTGAAACATTCGTTGAGAATGAAGCGCTAGTGTTATATGAACCATCCTCGTTCTTTACAGGAGCGGTAGGGTCCATTGAGAAGAGTACAGACATTGGAGCGGTAGTACCGAAGCCCTGCGCCTGGTCACCCTGATCGCGGAAACCAGCCTGATTAGAGAATGACAGCATTTCCTTGGCAGAAATCTTGAACCAGTCAGTTACCTTGTGATCCAAGTTCAAACGTCCACTATAACGCTGGAAAGAGCTGCCTTTTACGGTACCTTCAACCTTGTTGTAGCCAAAACTGGTGAAGAACTTAGTACGGTCGTTACCACCATTGATAGATACCTGATGGTCGGTAGTCAAACCAGTACGATAAACCTCTTTGTACCAATCTGTTGTCTCGTCTGTATTATAGTTGTTGAACCAGCTAGGAATTTCTTCTGCAGCAGCGGCAGCAGCGGCAGTTTCATCCATACCTCCATAATATACGAAGTAACCCTGGAGTGCATCCTTCCAATACTGCTTCATCTCGGCGCTGTTCATAGTTTCCAAAGCACTCTTCTTGGCAATATTGCTCCAACCAATCTGCATATCATAGTTTACGTGAGTCTTACCTTCCTTACCCTTCTTGGTAGTGATGATGATGACACCATTGGCAGCACGTGAACCATAGAGAGAAGATGCGGCAGCATCCTTCAATACGGTCATGCTCTCGATATCATTAGGGTTGATAGAAGAAAGAATAGACTGTGAACGGAGACCGCTACTCTGCATGTCAGAGTTAGAAACTGGCACACCATCAATCACATACAATGGCTGGGTAGAAGCGCTGATAGAACCGATACCACGGATCAACACCTTCTGGCCAGCACCTGGGTCACCTGTTGAAGCACCAATGTTGACACCAGCCATTTTGCCTTCCAACGACTTGATGAGTGAAGATTTAGCTGCAGACATATCCTTGTCTTTCATTACAGCTGCAGAACCTGTAAAGGAAGCCTTAGTGGTTGTACCATAAGCAACAACTACGACCTCGTCCAAGGTTTTGTTGTCAGAAGTCAAAGCAATCTTCATGTTAGAACTTGCTTTGACAGTTTGTGGATTCATACCTATATAGGTAATCTCCAACTTGGAGCCGGCTGGAACATTCAAACTGAAGTTTCCATCGACGTCCGTAACAGTACCCGTATTAGTACCAGCTACTTTGATTGATGCGCCAATAACAGGCTCACCATTCTCAGAAGCTACTACCTTACCGGTAACAGATGTTTGGGCAAAGGCTACTCCACAACTGAGAATTGCCCCCCACAAATAAAGCGATTCTTTTAAACATAATCTCTCTCTTTATTAGATAATAATTTATAAATTTATAATAATCGGCTGCAAAATTAGATTTTTTTTCGGATATTTGCAAATATTTTGAAAGAAAAATTTAATAACGCACATAAAAAAGTCTGTTTTTAACACTTCTACCTTATCATATTGCAACAAAAAGGATATTTTTGCAGTAATAAGGCTATAATTTGTAAGAACAGAAATAAGAAGGTTCTTAAGTTATCTATACAGCATCTGCCGGGTAAGACGTATTGCTTAAATACGTAGAACAAACAGATTAAATAGTCACAGTTCTACGGTTCATCGGTTCTAACAATTAGTTCCGTTCGGTTGACGGCAGTTGCCAACAAGGTTGCTGACATATGTCAATAACTCTGTTGGCATATGTCAGGAACCTTGTTGACATATGTCAGGAAGATTGTTGACATATGTCAGGAACATTGTTGGCATATGTCAGGAACATTGTTGACATATGCCAACAATTCTGCTGGCATATGGCAGCAACCCTATAAATCTAATTCCTCAGACCAACAGATACGCTATCTATAAGCATAAGATATATCTGTTTCAGACTTATTATCTGCAAAGAATAAATAGAATATCATACTGACTGCAGGGAGAGAAATACTTGACATACCACAAAAAAGAAAACGTTTACGGAACTTTTTAGTTAAAAAATTTGGGTATATTGCACATTTTTCGTAATTTTGCGCACGATTTCAACGACTAGAACCAAACAAAGTGGTTTTACACCTTATTATATATATAGAGAATGATATATGTAGGGGATTGTCGTTAGTATAAACAAAAGTATTAAGATAACAATGACTCACAATTTGTTAAAAGGCAAGCGTGGCATCATCTTCGGTGCACTCAATGAGGAATCAATCGCTTGGAAAGTAGCTGTAAAGGCTGCTGAAGAGGGTGCTACTATCGCACTTAGTAATACAGCTATGGCTTTGCGTATGGGTACGCTGGATAAGCTCGCTGAACAGATCAACGCTCCTATCATCGCAGCTGATGCGACTAGCGTAGAAGACTTGGAAAAGGTATTCACAGAGGCTCAGGAGAAACTCGGTGGCAAAATCGACTTCGTGCTCCACTCTGTAGCTATGAGCCTAACGTTCGCAAGCATCGTACATACGATGACCTCGACTACAACTTCCTGAACAAGACATTGGACATCTCTGCTATCTCTTTCCACAAGATGTTGCAGGTAGCCAAGAAGTTGGATGCTATCAATGAGTGGGGTTCTGTAGTAGCTCTCACATACGTAGCTTCTCAGCGTACATTCTTCGGTTACAACGATATGGCTGATGCCAAGAGCATGCTCGAAAGTATCGCCCGCAGCTTCGGTTACATCTACGGTCGTGAGAAGCACGTGCGTATCAACACCATCTCTCAGAGCCTACAGCTACAACAGCAGGTAAGGGTATCAAGGATATCGAGAACATGATGGACTTCGCCGACAAGATGTCTCCACTCGGAAACGCCGTAGCTGAGGATTGCGCTAACTACTGCGTGATGATGTTCTCTGACTTCACCCGCAAGGTAACCATGCAGAACCTCTTCCACGATGGTGGTTTCTCATCAATGGGTATGAGCCTCCGTGCCATGAACCAGTATGCTAAGGATATGGCTCCTTATGAGGATGAGAACGGTAATGTTATCTACGGATAATCAGGCAGAAGAGAAAAAATCTCACTAATATACAAACAGGTATGTTCAGTAAAAAATCTGAGCATACCTGTTTTTTATTCATATCCACCCTCTATCTTAAACTTGGCAACAAGCGGAAGATGATCGCTGTATCCACCCAAATATCGTGGACCGAGATAGGTGCGGAAAGGTTTCTTTCCGCCATATTTCTCATCATCTTCTAAGAGAAATGGCAAATCTCCTATCTGACAACTCATCTTAAGCCGGGAAAGCGAAGGACTGAAGAGAATCTGGTCAAGACTTCGCCAATCTCCATGCCAGCGATAAGTAGCCTTGGCACCATGAGAGCCTTTGACACCAACAGATATATTAACAAGGTGATGCTGATAAAGATAACAAAGAGCCGGAGAATCGGAATAATCGTTGAAATCGCCGGCTACGATAATCCTTGCACTATCATTGAGCGCATAGATAGAATCTACAGCAGAAACCAGCTGGCTGGCTACCTGCAGGCGGTAGGGACGCGAAACCTGTTCGCCGCCACGACGGCTAGGCGCATGCAATACAAAGACATGGAGCGTATCATCATTCATAATCCGCCCCGAAGCGTAGAGAATATCTCTCGTAGGACGAGTATCAGGCAGCGGCTTGATGCGGATGGACCGGAACTGTATAAGCGCAAAAGAAGATGGCTGATAAAGCAAAGCCACATCTATGCCCCGTTCATCAGGCGAATCGGTCATCACATAATCATAATTCACACCGCGAAGAGCTGAACGCCGGGTTAAATCAAACAGCACACTATCGTTCTCCACTTCGCAAAGCGCCACAAAATCGGGAACATGCCAGGACTTCTCCGAGGGTCTTGACGGATTATCTGGGGAGGCGGTACCAACAAGCGACAAATCTTCATACCCCAAAGCTACTATAGTCTTGGAAAGATTTGCCAGCTTGCGCCAATAACGATAAGGCGTCCACTTGTAACTGCTCTGTGGCAGGAATTCATAGTCATTCTTCAACGAATCATGCCTCGTATCGAAGAGGTTTTCGCAGTTCAACTCCACAAAAGTGAGGAAACTTGATAAGATGAGAGTGAAAAACATAACATTTTATTTTGTATTGTCAACGATTTGATGTATCTTTGCAGTCGGTTTACAATGGTCCTATAGTTTAACGGATAGAACGGAGGTTTCCTAAACCTTTGATCCGAGTTCGATTCTCGGTGGGACCACGTACTTTCCTTATCATTCCAGAGATGATAAAACAATAAAGGTCGCTCCTGACAATCAGGAAGCGACCTTTATTATTTTTATATTCTTTCCAGTATCTTTCTCTATCCGACATACATCGGAAAGAGAAAGAATGAAGAGTTTCTGATTACTTAACTTCTGCAACCACCTCAGCTGGCTCTTCCTTAATCTTACGACCAAGAACGATGTAAGCCATTGGAGATGCAATGAAGATAGATGACAATGTACCGAATACAACACCCAGGATCATTGCGAATGAGAAGCTGCGGATGCTGTCACCACCGAGGATGAAGATACAGAGCAACACGAGCAATGTAGATGTAGATGTATTGATGGTACGAGCCAATGTCTCATTGATAGATGCATTGAAGAGCTGCTGACGGTCGCCTTAGGATGCAACTTCAAGTTCTCACGGATACGGTCGAACACAACCACCTTATCGTTGATAGAGTAACCTACCACGGTCAGGATAGCACCGATGAAGGTCTGGTCAATCTCCAATGAGAATGGAACGAGACCCCACAGGAGTGAGTAGAAACCGATTACTGTCAAGGCATCGAATGCCAACGCAATAGTAGAACCTACAGAGAAGGCCACGTTGCGGAAACGTACCAGGATGTAGAGGAAGATAGCAATCAATGCGAAGAGCACACTATAGATAGCACCATAGTGATATCCTTAGCCACAGAAGGACCTACCTTTGTACTACTGATGATAGAACCACCCTGACGAACGTCTGGATTCTTGAATGCCTCAACACTCTTCTGAGAAACCAGGTTGCCTTCTTCAAGGCGTTGTAAAGGATAGTCTCAGCCTCATCGTCAACAGTTGGACTGTTGCTCTCAATCATATAGTTGGTAGATACACGGATAGTCTTACCGTCTGTACCGATAGCGATAGCGCCAGTATTTGCCTTGGTGCCGTCTGCATTGACGAAAGCATCGCCAAGAACAGTACGGATCTGCTCAGGCTCTACAGGATTCTCGAACTGTACTACATAGTTACGACCACCAGTGAAGTCGATACTCTTGCTCAAGCCACGAACAAAGAAGCTACCGATGAATACCACAGCTGCTACGATGGCAACGGTGAAGGTAGTCTTGTACATAGACATGAACTTATACTTCTTGCCCTGCATCAGGTTGTGAGAAACTGGAGTATCAAACTTGCAGTGCATCCACTTATCGTGGTTCAACTTGTAATCGTAAACCAGACGAGTCAGGAACACAGCAGTGAAGAATGAAACTACGATACCGATGATCCATGTAGTAGCGAAACCACGGATAGGACCTGTACCGGTAGTCAACAGGATAACACCAGTAATCAAAGATGTCAAGTTAGAGTCGAAGATAGCAGAGAAAGCGTTGCCATAACCGGCAGCTACAGCCTGCTTCATACCCTTACCGGAGCGGAGCTCCTCCTTGATACGCTCATAGATAAGCACGTTGGCATCCACGGCAGTACCCAGAGACAAGACCATACCGGCAAGACCTGGCAATGTCAAGGCAGCCTGGAAGGACGTCAGAATACCGAGTGTGAAGAATACATTGACGAGCAATGCCAGGTTAGCCATCATACCAGGAATGATGTTGTACATCATCACCATGTAAACCATCAGGAGTACGAAAGCTACAACGAATGATACAATACCCATCTGGATAGACTGTGCACCGAGTGTAGGACCTACAACCTCCTCCTGAACGATACGTGCAGGAGCTGGCATACGACCAGACTTCAATGTGTTAGCCAAGTCCTTGGTATCCTCGATAGTGAAGTTACCGGAAATCTGAGAGCTACCACCATCAATCTCGCCGTTTACACGAGGAGCAGAGTAAACTACGCCATCCAAAACGATAGCAATAGCCTTACCTACGTTAGCCTTGGTCATCTGAGCCCACTTACGTGCGCCCTCAGTATTCATCTTCATGCTAACAACAGGTGAACCCATCTGGTCGAACTCGTCCTTAGCATCGGTAATTACATCACCCTCCAAAGGAGCACGACCTGTAGTGGTAGTCACCTTCAAGGCGTGAAGCTCGAAGATATTCTTAGCCTTCAGGTTATCAGCTGGCTTAGCACTCCAAAGCAGACGCAAGTCTGATGGCAAAACGCGCTTAGCCACAGCAGAGTAGATAATCTTGTTGATAGCAGCAGTATCGCGAACGCTAGCATAACCAACAGTGCTCAAACCACCACCGAGCTGCAAACGAGCCAACAATGGGTGAGCCTTGATAGCAGCAGCATTCTGAGCATCCTCGCCTACCTTGCTTGCAGCATCGTCCTTCTTCTTGATAGAGAACTTAGCCTCAGCCTTCTTTGGTTCAGCCTTAGCAACTTCTTTCTTTGCAACAGTTGAATCAGCAGCAACAGAGTCTGTCTTCTCCTCACCGTTATCACCATTAGCGATACGAGTATCAAGCTGCTGGAGATAAGGAGCGATTTCCTCTGAGTTGTATGTCTCCCAGAACTCAAGGTTTGCACTACCCTGGAGCATCTTACGCATACGCTCTGGCTGGCTGATACCTGGCATTTCTACCATGATACGGCCCTGCTGACCTTCCAACTTCTGGATGTTAGGCTGTACAACACCAAACTTATCGATACGGGTGCGGACAACATTGAAAGAGTTATCAATAGCATCCTGTACAGAAGCGCGGATAGCCTTCTCTACCTCTGCGTCGCTGCTCTGAGGAGAAACCTTGCCCTGCAACTGCTGGGTAGCGAACACTTCTGCGAGTTTATGACCTGGTGCGCTCTTATGATAAGCGTTAATGAAAAGTGACACGAAGTCACCACCGTTAGCTTCTTCCTGAGCTCTAGCTTCCTTCATGGCATTGGTAAAACCAGCGTCGGTCTTATGATCGGCAAGGTTTTCAAGTACATCAGGTACAGAAATCTCAAGAATTACATTCATACCGCCCTTAAGGTCAAGTCCAAGACCAATCTGAGTCTCCAAGCAGTTCTGGTAAGAATAAACACCTAAATACTTAACAGAATCCTTATAATCCTGCTGAGCAATAGGATCTTTAATCTTTGCAGCCTCGCTGTCATAGTAACGTGTGGCAAACGAGAATGACAAATAGAAGATACTTGCGAGTGTCAGTAAGACGGCTACACAAATTACAATTCCTTTGTTTTGCATTTCTATTTATTGTTATTAATTATTTGTTTCTTTTCAATTACTTTTAGGGATTCTTTCAAAAACCTCCATAAAGTTGTGCAAAAATAAGCATTTTTTTCTTATATAAGAATAATTTGCTCTATTTTTGCTTTTTAGAGCGCATTTTTAGCTTACAAATGATAGGATAGTGGTCTGAAACGGCGATTTTATCATCAACTTTACATTCATAAGGCTCCCAATCGTCTGAACACATGATATTGTCAATGCGAACAAAAAAGCCTCCATGATGATAGCTGATTCCCGGTCCGTTTCCACTTTCTACATAGCAATCTACCAGATTCTTAGCTATCGTGCGATGCACGTAAGAGATCGGTCCGTCATTGAAGTCACCGCAAAGGATTGTACTCATCCCCCGATGCTCCCTGATGTATCTCGCCACCGCTTCGGCTTGGGGCGCACGCTTCTTCGTTGCCTCTGCCAACTTCACCACCAGGAGCTTGGAGGTCTGCTCGGCAGTATCTACCTGCAGTTTGCCTACGACCAGTTTCTTGAACTGCTGACGGTCTTCCTGGCTCAAACCCGTTGTTTCCAGATGATTATTGATAAGCAGAACTGGCTTATCGTTGATTTTCAAACGGTAAGCCACACTCATATTCCCCTGCGATTCATAGGGAATCAGTTCCTTGGAAAGGATAGGATATTTACTCAGCAGCATCAAGCGTTTCCGCCATGGGGATGAACCGTAACGTCCTGATAAGCATAAATCGGCTTCAGCATACTGTCTATCTGCTCTGCATTCCTGCCGGTAGGCTGCGCTTCCTGCAGGCAGACGATATCGGCATTCTGTTCCAACAGATAAGACAGGCAGATATTCAGTCCATCCTCATCTTCCGTTTGATTTCCGAATCCCCAGGTATTGTACGACAGAACCTTGATGCTTCCCTTCGGAGCATCTCCCTTCATATTGACCGGCATATACTGCCGGACAGGTACGAAGCTGACCAGAAAGCCCAACAAAGGAATGAGAACATACCTGGCACGGAAGACGACCCAGAATATCAGAAAGCCAAGATTGAGGGAAAGAAAGACCGGAAAGAGCAGTCCTGCATTGCAGAATGCGGGAAAACGTTCCGGATTCAGCAGATCAGAATATCCCACCAATAACATAAAGGCAACAGTAGCCACATTGGCTCCTGCCACCATCTTGACCGTAAAATCCCTTAATCCATTCAACATGACGCTATCTGTTACTCTGGTCAAAAAGAGTCTGTTTCTCTTCTCGGGTCAGACTGTCATAACCACTCTTGCGTATCTTATCCAAGATACGGTCAATCTCCTTCTGTGCAGCCTTCTTGCGCTCTTCGGCTTCATCTGTACGCTGGAAATCTGTGGTATAGGTATCATTACGGCTATAATTATCGTTGCGGGTATAGTTCTCATTGCGGGTATAATCGAAACGTTGCTTGGTCTTCTTGTTTCTACCCCCAAACATATTACGTAACTTATCGAAAGAATCGGCAGCAGAAGAGTTATGATAACCACCATCCATCTGCTTACGCCAGTAACGGATCATGAAGAAACCGAATACCATACCTCCCAGATGGGCAATATGTGCCACACCATCGCCACGGGTTGCCAAGGCAGAGAAGAGCTCGATGGCTGCATATCCAATCACGAAATACTTCGCCTTGATAGGTACAGGCAACGGGAAGATGAATATTCGCTCATTAGGATAAATCATTCCGAATGCAAGCAGGATGGCATAGATGGCACCCGATGCACCTACGGTTGTCCACATGTTGAGATAATCGCCCATAGCCATACGGCGCCCTCACCACTTACTACAAACTCATAGGCAGACATATCCTTGACGATATAGGTAACATACTGAGCTGCTTCCTGAAAGAGGCCGGCACCTACGCCGCAGGCTATGTAATAAAAAAGGAACTTCTTCGGTCCCCAGACTCTTTCTACTACACATCCGAACATCCAAAGGGCGAACATATTGAAGAGAATATGCTCGAAACCACCATGCATGAACATATACGTAAACAACTGATAAATATGAAAATCGGAAGCCATGAAGAAATGAAGTCCCAAGATATCATTGAGAACATACCCATCGGTTCCGTTCTTTCCCATGACCAGGCAGGCCAGAAAGGCCACCACATTCACTATCAGCAGATTCTTTGTAACTATTGGAATATTGCGCATAACAATTTTTGCCTTAACTATTAATGATCTTATTAAAATTTGAAATTTGGTGGCAAAATTACTAAAAATATCCGTGAAATCACCAAAAAATGAGTAGATTACAATAAAATTTCACTATTTTCATCACTTTTCTGCTTTTTTTATTTGAACTTTCAAAGGAAAAGACTATATTTGTAAGCAAAATCGATAATAGAATAAAATTACTAATCATTTAATAACGTATAATTATGAACAAGACAGAATTGATTGACAAGATTGCAGCAGGTGCAGAGATCTCAAAGGCACAGGCTAAGGCAGCTCTCGACGCAACTACTAATGCATTGAAGGAGGCTCTCATCGCAGGTGACAAAATCCAGTTGGTAGGCTTCGGTACCTTCAGCGTAAACGAGCGTCCTGCTCGCGAGGGTATCAACCCAGCAACCAAGGAGAAGATCCAGATTGCAGCTAAGAAGGTGGCTAAGTTTAAGGCTGGTGCTGAGCTCGCTGATGCACTCAATAAATAATTGTTAAGATTATTTTCGACATAAAAGGGCTTTCCTCTCGGAATGCCCTTTTATTGTATGATATTATTTTGGCTGCTTGCAATGTAAGCCAGTCTTATCTGAACACCCAATGTTTCTTCTATTACTTGGATGACCTGCGGAATGGAATCTGTTTCAAAATCACCCGTCAGACGCTTACTTCATCAGAAGCTGTATATTTGACACCTGACAGTTCTGTCAATTTCTCCAATACTTCTGATAGCGGTGTATTGTTGAAATGCAAACGATGCGTAGCCCATGCCACATCGTTGATGTCGTAATCAGCCAACAACTCAGGCTGGGCAGCCCCTTTCAGCAAACGGGCTCGCTTGCCCTTGGTCAGGAAGACACCCTCTTCAGAGCTACGAGCCGTAAAAAGCACCTTTCCGCCGGTTACCATCACTTCGGGAGCATCCATTCTTTCATCCACCATAAACTGGGTACCGAGCACCCTTACATGTCCATGCTCTCCCATCACATCGAAAGGATGCTGTTCATCGTGCTTCACCTGATAATAGATGCAGCCCTTCATCTCCACCTTTCTGCAATCATCTTCCTGATAGGAAAAAGAAGAATGAGGCATCAACGATACCTTCGTTCCATCAGGCAGATAATACGCCACTACTTCCGATTCAGCAGAAAGCGTCACCGTCTTTGGCTTCAAAAGCGTATAGGCTCCTATGGTGAAGAGCACCAGAATAGATGCAGCCACAGCTATCCAGCGGATGCGACGCATGCGTAAAGATGCAGTTGCAGCATGCGAAACTTCTTCATCAGCAATGCCAACCCGAGCCTTCACCTTCTGCAAGGCCTTCCAGGTATCCAGCTTGCCCGGCTGAAAATACTTCAGCACAAAATCCTGTTCGTTCTTGTTGATCTTCATCATAGAATTCCTTTCTTCCTTTAAATTTCTCCATTATCTTAGGAATCGGAAGAGCAGAAGAACTTCGAAACAGAACTTATATTGTAGCCAGCCACCACTCCGAAGCCTCCTTTTACATTCGAATAGGTAGGGGTAACCTGCATCAAGCCCACATCTGCCCAACTGTTGCTCTGTGCATCGTTGATACTCTTGAGAAACCGATAATATTCAGGAGTTACCTTGTATAAATCTACTAGATAAGAAAAACTATAAAATGACTGACGATATGAATAAGAGTAGGTATCCAGATGAAGTGTATAGGTCTTGCCATTTATCGTACGGTCATTGAAGATATAGGCATTACCAAAATACTCATAATCATCCATACCGAAATCATCATCCAGCTTCGACTTCTTGTTCAACAAGGGTTCATTGTCTGTCAGCAGCCCCAGATCACGGTCCATTTCTCGATTCAGTAATCTGAGCTTCACCGAATAATAATCTTCCGAAGAAGGATTATCATGGAAAATGGCTTCTACCCTATCAATGGTTATCGTATTATAACCATCCGATGATTTCATTTCCAATTTAACATCGCCCAACTCCACTCCTACCTTCTCTGGGATATAAGTAGATGCTGAAACAGATGAGAAATCCTGGGCAGAAACCTGGAGACTGATTGTATCTCCAGCCTTCTGCTTGCCTACCACATAATACTGGCCTACCAGTGTGAAAGAACATCGGAGTTTGTGCTTCTGGTAAAAAGTTGAGCCTCTTCCTCGTTTGCGATGCGTTTCACCGTTTGCTCCACCCCATTCACCTTATATATAATATGTGCATCTACCTTTTCGCGGGATAAGATGTCAACATTCTCCTTCACTGATGCAACAGGCAGACTCTTAGCTACACTGACGAGCGTAGTATCACCTTCGGTAGGAAAGCAATACACCACCAGCCGGGAATGATCCTGCAGCTTTTGAATATCAAAATCATCTTTGCAGGAAACCAATGCCAGGCAAAAAAGCATGAGGCTAAATGCCCTATATATCATTGTCTTCATTTTTATTTCTTTTTATCTTTACATAAAATCTACATCTATGAGCCCACTTTAAAAAGGGGCATATTTTGAATCCAGTCTGACCAGTGTGGTCATTCTGAGTGAAACATAGCAATCGGCTTCGCAGGTGAATACCTTTCGAGAAATTGCCATGAAAGAGCCGAAAGCTTCTCTGATAGGCCCGAAAAGGGCAAATATCGATCTTTGAAATGTTGAAATCTGGAATATTACCATCCTTCGGAGGTTCATCCACATACATCTGCAATATGCATGCATACGATGTTTGAGCAAGCCCCTGTATCGGGTCTTGCCATTACGTGTATGAAAACTGTATTGGAACATGGCGGCTTCTACGTTATTCCGTTTATGCTGTTCCTCCAAAGGAAGGCTT